>AMWB02155163.1_pt3 | contig 146591 bp, 123 predicted proteins | sample 200311 | NCBI WGS metagenome assembly AMWB02 (sample SAMN02737377, study PRJNA173069) | bioreactor metagenome | biome: anode biofilm in microbial fuel cells | place: USA: California | collected 2010-12-16 | reverse complement strand
TATAAAAAAAGGGCTTGCAGTAAATCGCAAGCCCTTTTTTTATTTTGTTTTAACTTTACAATACTGAAATAAATTCAGAGCAAACTTGTTTTATCCAAGTCTTTGGTAACGATGAATAACTTTACCGATTACTCTGAAGTTATCTTTGCCTTTTACAAGAGCAACTGGCGCTGTTTTATGATTAATAGATTCAAGCACAATAAAATCATCAGCATAAGTGATTTGCATTATTGCTTTTACCGGATCATTTCCGTATTCAACAGCTGCTATGTCGCCCGATCGGGTCCAAACTTCTGGTGATATTATTAGATAATCACCTTTTACAAAATTTGGGGACATTGTGTTGTTTTCAATACATAAACAGAACATTGAATCGTCATTGCTGTTCAAAACCGGAACAAAAATATCTTTGTATCCTGTTGTAACTTGCATGACTTGATTATTATAAGGTGATGGATTAGCTGGAATATCGCCAACTACAGGAACAATTTTTAATTGTAAATCAACAGATGTTGTTTCAGGCATTTTTAATGTAGTATCAATATTATCTGTTCTTCCCTTGCGTTGAGCAAATAATTCAATCGGATGTTTGCCAAATGCAGTGGAGAGTTTTTTTAGAGCATCTTCATTCCAGCGTCTTGTGCCGTTTTTGATATGGGTGAGATAGCTTTCAGAGAGTCCGGTTTTTTCTGCCAGAACCTTTGTTGTCCAACCCATTTCACGAAGTAATTCCTTTACTCTTAGCTCCGTTGAAGACATAGGCATCCCCTTCTCGGTTAATTCGAATTTTAAATTTTTATTCTCCGAATAATATAAACCATGTCAAACTGAAATGCTACTAAAATTTCAAAAAAAATTATAGAAAATAATTTTTCTATAATTAGTTAAGCATTTAAGGGATTATATTTGTGATGCAAAATGTTTCAGAAAGAAAGAAACGATTTACTTCTTGGAAATTTTCTTTAAAACGGCTTCGGCTTGGTGATAATTTTCGATAGACTCGTATACTTTGTCCAGGTGTTTTTCATTTAACTCGTTTTTGATTCCTATACATTTCATGCCTGCAGCTTGTGCAGCATTAAATCCAAAAATAGAATCTTCAAATACAATGCAATCTTCCGGTTTTACACCTAATTGTGATGCACTGTGTAAAAATAATGCGGGATCAGGTTTTGGGATAAAATTTACATCAGCGACGCAATACATATTTTTACCAAAAAAACTGTCTAAGTTAAGTTTTTGTGCAATGCGTTGCAGACTTTTTGCATCCGCGTTTGTGGCGATGCTTGTTGGAATGGAATTCAGTTGAAGCTTTGCATGAAACTCAGCAAACCCCTCAATAAACTCAATTTGTTTTTCAAAATATTCCTGCGCCAAAGCGACTTTTTTTTCAATAATTTCATCTTGAGTTTGTGATAAATCAAATGTTTTCTTTAACAATAGAGATGATTGATTTAATCCGATCCCAGACATTGTTTGTATGATTGCCTGTTGTTCAGGATTTAATTCTTTTACTCCACAGTATGAAAGAGTGTCCAGTGTTACTTGTTTCCAGATATGCTCGGTTTTGATAATGGTCCCATCCATATCGAAGATGACAGCCTTAACTGTCTTTTTTATTTCATTCATTATATTCTCCCCACCCAAAATGGATCTTTAACTCGATCCTTGATTTGCTTATACGTTGCATCTTCCAGGTGTATTTTAACCTTTGAGCATGCGAAAAGTATAGATTTTAAATAAATTATATTCATAGGTTGATTGTAGCAGAATTTATAAACATGTCAAATGGAAATAAATAACTGTAAATAGTTCGTAATATCGATATCGGTGGATAAATATTTAAAATACAAGGATATCTATGTAGTATTATCGAAATTGAGACGGCTATTATTTGTAAATAGAAAATATATCGATTTTCCCGGACGTCTAATCCCAAATTCGCGAGTTAGTGTTTGCAAGTTGTTATTTTTTGTTTAGTATTGGGTTATCTAAGTTTTTCCAATGTTAATGAATTTTAAATTTATGAATTGTAAGTAATGGGGAAGGTTTTATGCAGCATTTAGCAATAATTCCTGATGGTAATCGTCGCTGGGCTAAACAGAATAAGTTACAAGCTATTTTTGGCCATAGCAAAGGTGGTCAATCTGTTAAGACTGCGATTTCTGTTTGTTTGCAAAATAAGATTAAATATCTTTCAATTTACATTTTTTCGCTTGAAAATTTTAATCGTAGCGATTCGGAAAAAGATTACCTGTTTAAGATGATTCCCGAACAAATAAAAGAAAATAAAACGGATTTATTGCAAAATGGTGTTCGGGTACAGTTTCTTGGTGACCGTGCCATGTTCCCACAAAGTACGCTTGATGTTGTAAATTCTATTGAAGAAGAAACAAAAGATTTTGATAATCTTACCCTGAGCTTTCTTTTTTGTTATGGTGGGCGTCAAGAAATTTTGACTGCAGTAAAAGATCTTTGCAAAGATGTTGCAAGTGGCGCTGTGAGTGCTGATAAAATTGATGAACAGATCTTGCGTAATTATATGTGGGCATCTAATTTGCCTGACCCGGACCTGATAATTAGAACAAGTGGTATTTCAAGATTAAGTAACTTTTTTACATTTCAGGCAGCATACAGTGAGCTTATGTTCCTTGATTGCTTTTGGCCTGAGGTAAACCAAGAACGTTTACAAAAATGCATTGATGATTATACCAATATTGCAAGAAATTTTGGCAAGTAGTTTCTAGTGTTTATAATTTGAGGTCCTTTGTTTATGGAAAAAATTGTTACTGTTCTTGGTGCAGGTGCTTGGGGAACGGCTCTTTCTAATTTATTGGCTGAAAACGGCTATGATGTTATTTTATGGTGTCACGAATCTAATGTCGTCAAAGATATTGAATTAACAAGAATAAATAAAGATTTCTTACCCGGTGTCAGTCTTCATTCAAAAATTAGACCTACCTGTGATATTCAAGCGGCAATGCAATCGAGTGAATTTATCTTTGAGGCCATTCCGGTCAGATATATTAGAAGTATTTTAAATTTAGCAAAAGCATATGTAACCAAAAATCATAAATTTATTGTGACAAGCAAAGGTATTGAACAAGAAACAAATATGTTGCCAAGCCAAATTGTGTGTGATGTTTTTGGTATTGATTTCAAGGTTGTGTCTATTGCCGGGCCTAATTTTGCAAAAGATTTGGCTGCAAAAAAACTTACAGCTTGTGTGGTTGCGTCAAAAGATATCGAGCTTGCCGGATTGATTTGCAACATTTTAAAAAATACTTATTTTAAACCGTATATTTCAAGTGATATTAATGGTGTTCAAGTTGGTGGTGCGATTAAAAATGTTTTTGCTCTGGCTATCGGCATAGCACATAGTCTTGATTCCGGAGAAAATACAATTGCTTTTCTAATGACTCGATGTTTGGCTGAAATGGTTTATTGGGTAAAATATTTTGGCGGTAAACAGGAAACCGCCTATGGATTATCCGGGTTTGGGGATCTTTTTTTAACTTGTAGTTCGACTGTAAGTAAGAATTTTAAATTTGGACGAATGCTTGGACAGGGGCACTCATTAAATGAGCTTTCAAAACAATTTGCGGCTGTTCCGGAGGGTGTTAATACTCTTCAGACGATAAAACGTATAATTGATTCCGAAAAATTAAATTTACCGGTATGCCTTGGAACATATGATGTGGTATTTGAGGGAAAATCATTTAAACATTTATTGGATAGGATTATTAATCAGCCACTAGATAATGAATTTATTTAATTTATAGAGGCTGCTTTAAACGCAGCCTCTATATCTTTTACTTTGCGTAATTAACTATTCCATTTACATTAACCAGAGAGCCACTTAAAAAGTTTATATCAGCATACTGTCCCAAATCAAGACCGCTATTATTTGGGTCCATGATATTTGTTTTGTTGTTTATTCTGTAAATTGCAATTTGTGGGACGCTTGAATCTTCAGGATTAAAATATCCTATTGCCATATGTTCACCGGTTGGGCTCCATGATATGGACCATGCTTGAAAATTTCCTGTGAATGGAACAAACCGTTGAGTAGGTACAGAGCTTGTTGAATTTATACTATCAAAAAAATTAGCTACTAATAATTGTCCTTCAGTTGTCCAGGCCCACATTCCTCTTAGGTAAACAGAAGCTACATTTTGTCCGTCAGGACTTATTTTTACTTCGCTTATACCGGCAATATCATTATACCCTCCGGCAAATTTATTAAATTTAATAATATCTGTTCCGTTGAATGCAAAAGAGGCCGTTTTGCTTCCTGAATAACTAGAATCTCCTATTTCAGTATAATTTACTGCTATGTACCGGTTGTCCGGACCCCAGGATACCCCAAAAAAACCCATGTTGCTACTAGCGCTAGGATATATTGCTTTTTGTATTAGAGTGGAATAATTTTGAAATTCGTAGATTCTAAGTTTGCCTGGGTTGTAAACATTGTGTGAATATGGATCGTCAGGATAATCTGAAGGGCAGTTGAAAGTTCCAATTGCAAGGTACTTCCCATCATGACTCCAGTCCACGCCCATTACTGCATAAGTTGGATTGAGGCTAGTAACTTCAGTTAAAGTAACCCCATCAAAAGAGTAAATTCTTAAATTATTACCCGCTGGAAACGTTCCAACTGCACCTGAATTGTAGGATCCTAAAGCCAAGAAATTTCCGCTTGGATGCCATTTCATACTAAAAAGTGTTGCATTTGTTCCTAGGGATACACTTGCAATTGGATATAAATTATCATTTTTAAATTCATATATTCTTACTTGATTGGTATTTAAAAAACCTCCTCCACTGATTGCTCCTTTACCTCCGACAGCCAAATATTTACCATCGGGACTCCAGTTTGTAACATAGACACGAGTTCCGTATTTTTGACTTGTAACAGCTTCAATTTTTTCAGATATTTTGTTGAAATGATAAATTCTTATTTCGTCAGTATTACTAAATCCTCCACAAGATGATGCCCCTTGTCCTCCTACTGCTATATAACTTCCATCGTTTCTCCAGTCAACAGAGTAAACCCCATCATAAGTGTTGTATGTGTTTGTAAATGGCTGATTTTCCGAAAGCGTTATGCTTCCTTGATTAAATAAGCTTACCTTGAGGCTTGATTCATTTCCATGGCCATAATAACTTCTAAAACGTGGTTTACCTCCACTTGTAAAGAGATTTAGTTGTGTTGGATTCCATGATCCACTCATGGATCGCATTTGTGCGTTGCCAAGGTAATTTAATTTAAAATCCGAATTTGAATTGAATGATAAAAAAACTGTTTTATCTCCACCGTAAGAAGGGTCTTCTCCTCCATATGCCAAATATTTATTATTAGGAGACCATCTTATGTATGAAACAAAAACAGCGTCATCGGATGCATATGTAATTAAAGATAAGGCTTCGCTTATAGGATTAAATTCATAAATACGTATGTTATTGTCATCAGCGCTTCCATTTCCTCCTAATGCCAAATATTTACTATCCGACCTCCAGTCCACATAATTAATTAATGTTTCACTACTATTGTATGGGAAAATTTGTGTATCTTTAAGTTGAAGTCTATTTGCCTGAGTTTGCATAGGGTCAAAATAGAGAAGTTTTAGGTTACATGTTGTTGAATTTTGTTTTCCGCCAACAGCCAAATACTCTCCGCTAAAATTCCATTTTGCTGTTTTAGCCAGATCTCCGCAATCATAACTTGTAATTGGTTCTAGTGTTATATTATTTTTGTTAAAATGATAGACTCTTAAATTATGCGTGTTATTAAAATTTTCGACAGCCAATGCTCCCGATCCGCCAATTGCAATGTAGTAATCATCTATTCCACCCCAATCAACAGAATATATTGTTGATGTTATTCCAAAATCTACGCTTACCATAGGGGTTAATGTAAACGTTGCAGTGTTAAATTGATAAATTCTCAAATTGTCTCTATTATCAAATCCGCCGAATCCGCTTCTTGCTCCGGATCCGGCAATTGCGAGATACTCGCCATCAGGGCTCCAGCTTGCTGCGTAAACAGTGCTTGTATAAGTTCCGAATTCCAATCCATTTACCAAATTTAGATTCAATGAGTTTTCATCCAATGCATAAATTATTACTTGATCACTGTTAACGCTGCCTGTGGTCCAGCCGCCTGTTGCTAAAAAATTTCCTGAAAAATGCCAATCAATACTTTTATAGTTTAGTGAATTATTTATATCTTGGATTGTGAAGGATGGATATGATATTTTAGTTCCTGCATCAATATTTGATTGATTGTCAAATAATATCTTCCCATTTGAAATATTCATTCCGGTTGGAGTTGTACGAAGTGTAGCTCCATCAAACAAAAGAGTAGCAGATTCATCTTGAGGTATGATCAAATTTTGATTTGAATCTTCAGGTGAGTAAAAAAGTGTTGAACCAATATCGAAACATAAAGTACTTTTTGGGGTAATGTAACTAGGTTGTTTGGAACGATAAATAAATAAATTTTCTCCGGAAAATAGGACATCATTATTAAAAAATAAACTGCCTGTATTAAAATAAAAATTATCGTTAAGGGCAAATTGCACATTATCGAGTGTAATTTTACTGGTTGTTCCATTTGTTGAAATTGGAGGTTTGCTTGATGTGTTAGATACGTTTTTCAGTATTAGATTACGTAATGTTAATGTCGAATGAGAATCCGTTAAAAGCTGAGCAAAGCTATCAAAAAAAATTGTGTGTCCGTTGCCCTCAATGGTAAGACTGGATGTGATTTTTATTGTACTCATTTCCGGAATAATTAAATTGCCGTCTAAAATTAAAGAGTACCCGTTACCGCAAATTGTGCCACTTGAGCTTAATGTGAATCCTGAATCCAACCGAAGATTATTTTCAAGAATTATTGATCCGGTTGTTCTTAGATCCATTCCTAATGAGACAGGGGATTCTATTTTTAATCTGGCTCCCGAATTAGGAGTAACTGTAAAGCCATTTTTTAATGCAACAAAACCTTTGCAAAATTCTCCATTGTGAAAAACATGTGGAGTTGTTTTGTAAATTATACCTGATGTTCCGTCAAGTGATGATGCATGAATTTGATAATCAAAAAAATATGTTGTGATTATAATTATTGTGAATAAAAATTTCTTCATTAGGCTCCCTTTTTAAATTTTTTGATTTTTTTCACCTAAAAAAACCGTATATATTAAAAAACATAAAATCAATAAAAAAGATTTTTAACTTAAAAATCTTTCAACTTTGCATTGGTTAGTTTTTTATCAAAATTAGGGCTTATGGTATATTGTTTTTAGGCAGGCTTGTTAAGTTTTTACTAGACAGTATTATTTCTGAGCCGATCAATTGTGAATAATTAGTTGTTTCGGTAATGACTTTAAGGGAGAGGGAGTGTATGGCAAATTTTATAAAAAATATTTTATTCGCAATATTTTTTTCATCGATTTCGACTTTGTTCGGCATGGGAAAATCAGACGATTTTTCATTAGGAAAATTGTCTTTGCAAAAAGCAAGTGAGGTTGCGACTGAGAGTTTTGTAGCAGGTGTATGCAGTTTTGACGATACATTCCGATGTCTTCCGGTGGATTTACATCAGGATTTTATAGATGCAATTGGGGAATATAGTATATCTTGTTTAAAAAAAATATTAGTCGTTTTCCCTATGTCAGAAATGTATCATTCGGAGCATGGCGATAATATTTGTTTTACGGTGTTTACGCGAAATTCAAAAATATTGTTACAACTGATATTTTGTAGCCAAGGTGATTGTTGTATAAAAATTACAAGAATAAATGACGGAAAATTGCTTGAGGAATTTGAGTGGGATGTAGACGCAAAGCGTTTAAATTTTTTTTCAGATAGTAAGTTTGAATCCTATGTCATTTTGGGTACGATTCCAGTAAATTTTTTAGTTTGTATTTTAAAAATTACCAGAGAAAATTAATTTAGTAGTTTGCTGGAATAGCATATGAATAAATTGCTAATTTTGGCATACAAAAGTGATTCCATTTTTTTGTACCAAATCTTTTAACTTAAAGAACTCACATTGTGCGGGCTTACTCAATTTTTTTCCGAAAGACGGCAATGTGATGGTTTTTACATCGAGCTTTGAGCAGAGCGCCTGTGCAGCTCTAAATGTTCTGTATCCCGGTTTGAGTAATATAACGTTTTGCACTTCTGTTTTGCCTATAGTTTTTATCAAATATTGTTTAAGTTCGTAGTTTATTGTTTTTTCGGGGGATGACTTGGTGTTAAAAAATCCATTGTCGATTAACGTTATATTTTTATCGGTATCAAAATTTATGGTTAATTTGCCGTCATAAAATGTGCTTGATTGGGGTTGGTTATTAAAAAATTTTGGAACTATGCTTAGACAAAAAATTGAGACACAGCAGAACCCAAGCAGGCTTAAGAATTTTATTTTTGAGTTTTTAGCTTTAATAAAAAGAAGAATTAAAAACGCTATAATTGGTATCAAAAACAAAAAAAACGTTGATGGTTTGCAAAATCCACATAACCACTCTTTTTTTCCAAGCGATAATATAATGTCCCAAAAAATTGTTACGAATTCTAACGCTTTTACTATAAATAAATTTGGAACTCCCAAAAGTTCAGTAAAAAATACAATTGAGCTTAAAATTAAAAAAATAGTAAGAATTGGTGCAAAAATTAGGTTGCCAATAAATGTCATCATTGATATTTGTAATCCCCATCCAACAAGAATTGGAATAGAGACAAGAGTTACAATTAACTGAGATTGCACGAAGTTTGTTAGGTAGTGGCGCATACTTTTTAGTATGCCGGATATTTTCATAATATTTTAATATTCTATTTGATCTGGCAAAAATCAAGATATAAAAGTTTTAGGAACATATTTGAACTGCCCGGACATGGCGGTTTGTGAAGTCGTTTTTGTAGTATATCAAGACCGGTTCTGAAATATTTCGAATCACTGCTTTTCTGTTGGTTTACAAAATGTTCCATTAAATCATAGCACAGCTCCACGCATTCCTGCTCTGATAAACCGGTTTTTTTTAGTTCTTGGTCAAAGGCAATTGGATCTGGTAGATTTTCGCGTGCAGTGAAATATTTTAAAAATGCATGGTGAGGTGTTTGTTCATTTTCGCCGGTAGTTTTAATTATGTGTGATCGTGAAATAACGGTTGCCGGAAGAGTGCTAATATTTTCGGCAAGCAAAATGAATTTATAGCCGGCAGGTGGTTCCTCTAACACTTTGAGAAGTTTGTTTGCGGTTGCTGTATTAAGCGATGATGCTTGATCAAGCACGAAAAAGAAAGTTTGTCCTATATCCAAAGCAAATTTTGTGCGGTCAAAAATTATTTCAACATCATCGACAGAATAGTTTTTTTCCGGACTTATCCAGACCATGCATGGGTGTTGGTGATTTTTTATTCTGCGGCACTCAAGACAAAAACAGTCTTGGATTGAAACAATAGGATCAGTAGAGTCAGAATTGCTTTTTTGTTCACAGAAATTTGATCTGATTGCAAGCTCGACCAAATTTTGTATTTGTTCAAGTTGGCCAACGACTAGTCTTGTTGGTACGCTTGCGTTCAGTATTTCGTTTATTATTTTGTTCATTTATTAAAAATTTTTAATTGCTTGTTGCAAAAGTTCTTCTTGTGTCATTTTTCCATCAAGTACAATAACATTTTTATTATTCATAAAAAGTTCTTCATACCCATGTTCAACGCGTGTCCAGAATTCTACTTTCTCTTTTTCAAATGCAGTCAATTCCAAGTTTCTTTTTTTTATTCGATCAAAAGCCGTTTGAGCATCAATTCGAATATAAAAAATTAAATCCGGGATTAGTTCTTGTGTAGCCCATGCGTTTATAGTTTTGATCATTTCGATACCAAGTCCGCGTCCATATCCCTGATAGGCGACAGACGAGTCACACCAGCGATCAGAGATAACTATTTTATTGTTTATAAGGGCCGGTTGAATTATTTGCTTGAAGTGCTGAGCTCTGTCTGCTGCGAATAGCAGATATTCGGCTTTTTCGCACACAGGATCTTTTTGCTCTTGTAAAATTTTACGTAGGGCTATGCCAAGTTCTGATCCGCCGGGTTCTTTGGTCAAAACAACCGATGCGCCTGTTTTAACAAGCGCATCAGCTAAATTTTTTGCCAAGGTAGATTTGCCGCAACCATCGATTCCTTCGATGGTTATAAATTTGCTACCGCTAATCTTGGTTACAAGATTGCCGCTAGCGATTGGATTATCGTGTGGCTGCATTAATCTGTCCGTTTGCATTTGGGATGTTTAACAGACTTGTTTGCATATTTTTGATTGTTTCAATAACATACTGCACTTCAGAATTTTCCATTTCAGGCCAAATTGGAAGAGCCAAAATTGTGCTTTCGAGTTTAACAGAAATAGGACACTCTTCAAAAATCTCTTTACGTGTATTCAAAAACGGGATTCTGTTTAATGACTGAGGATAAAATATTCTTGTTTGTACACCGTTTTTTGCCAAATATTTTTCTACCATATCGCGTGTTATCAAGCCATTTGCATCAACTATTTGAATGGAGTATTGGTGGTAAACATGCTTGCCCAGAATTGCTTTTGGAACTTTAATGAAATTGATTCCGGAAAGGCCTTTTTCATACATTGCTGCAATTTCTTGTCTGCGTGTGTTCCACTGGTCTATGTAATCAAGTTTTACGTTTAAAATTGCGGCTTGCATTGCATCAAGTCTGCTGTTAATACCAAGTTCTTCATAATTGTAATGAGATTTACGTCCATGGTTACGTAAGCGTAGAATTTTTTCAGCGAGTTCTGAATCATTGGTTGCGCAGCATCCGCCATCACCATAGGCACCAAGATTTTTTGTTGGATAAAATGAAAAGCAGCCAACATTCCCGATTGTTCCTGCTTTTTGTCCCTTATATTCCGCCCCAATGCTTTGTGCCGTATCCTCAATTATCCAAAGATTCCACTCATTCGCAATTTGTTTGATTGGGTCATAATCCGCGCATTGTCCAAAAATATCAACGGCAACAATACCTTCAATTAGTTGGCCTGTTTTTTTATGAACAGTTTTTCCATTTTTTATTTCAGCATTTTCTTGTAGCCAGTTGCGCAAATTGTTTGGGCAGATATTCAAAGTTTTTGGGTCAACATCTATAAAAACAGGATGAGCCCTGTGAGCAGCAATTTCACTTGACGAAGCAATGAACGAAAATGGTGTTGTTAAAACAATTGAATCCGGTTGTGTGCCTAGTGCTTTTACGGCAATCCAAAGTGCGTCCGTACCGGAGTTACACGAAATCACGTGTTTTACTCCTAGATGTTTTGCCATTTTTTCTTCAAACTGTGCTACAAAATTTCCACCAATAAATTGTTGGCTTTGGAGTACGGAATCAATTGCTAATTTAATTTGGGTTTCGAGATTTTTTACTTGTCGTGCAAGTGAGAAAAATGTAATGTTTTGCTTGCTCATTTAAAACTCCTTAAAAAAAAATTTCAAAACTCTTTACTTTTTTTGTGGCCTTTTGGTTTAATGGAACCACTTAATTTTTAAGAGGTAGAAATAGTGATGATGTTATTTGAATTTTACGTCGGTATCAATACCTTAAATGTAATAAATATTTTGTAAAGAAAAAACGAAAATAAAGTTATATAAATCAATAAAAAGTTAACTTGCAGTAATAAAATTGACACTTCTGAAATATAAAGTTTAGCAATAGCGTGAAAAAATGGCCTTGACATTTGTGGCATTAGGGCTAATTTTATCATGAATGAAGCTAGTTCGAACGAGTAGTAACAAAGGGGAGAGGATATGAAGACATTCACATATTCAAATTTATCTTCTTGCTTTATATCTTTACATTTCTCTTTATCAAATCAGATTTTTAGGTCGGAAGTACGGTATGTTACGAGACTTCTTAACGTTTTAGTTGAGGTTTTTGGTTTCAAAGACTTTAAGTAGAAGAAAGGAGGGTGCGGCATAGAAAGGTCCACAAATTGAGGAATTGTTTTTATGAAGTTGTGTTTTTTAGGTGTGTCCTAAAAAAGGAGTAGTTAGATGAATAAAAAACTGCGAATGTTATTGTTCTCCGCAGCGCTTTTGGGTTTACCTTTCGTTGTGACCCGAGCGGATGTAGTAGATTGGATGCCGGTTGGCGATGATGTTTTTGATGCCGGCGTGACTTTTCCGGACCCAGCTAGTCCAGATGCCACCAGCGAATATCTTATTGCCACAACGGGTGGTGTTTATGTAGATGGTGACCGTATTTGGAATATCGATTACGGTTATAACGATACGAATTCAAGTTTTGAATCTGTATCCGTTTGCGATTCAGTAATAGAAAATACATTAAATATTTATGGTACATTGCACGATGCAGATGGTGCAGAAGTTCTTGATGAAGATGGATTTCCAATTCAATGTCCATTGAAAATCGATGGTAATGTTCACATTGATGTGCAAGCTGCTGATGCCGTTGTTAACTTTGTAGCAAGTGAAGCAGCAGTAGAAAGTGGCGAAACGGTTCCAACAATTCTTGAACCATACATCTCAGATTATACAGATCCATATACCAGACAAATTACTGAAGGTTCTGGTTATTCAATGGTTGTTTTTAACGTTGCAACAGGAAAAAATCTTACTGTCAATGTTAAAACGGACGTTACTTTCAGAGGTCGTAAAGTTGGCAAACTTCCTTCAGAAACCGTCAACAGTGATGGTTATGTGCGTGCTAACAAAGCTGAAGGCGACATTTATGACATGGTAATTGTTTTCAAAGGTGCAGGGCAAACAAAGTTTATCCTTTCCGATGGAACGATTATTTCCTTTGATGGTGGCATTGATAAGACCAATCCACTTACCATCAACCCTGTAACGGGCGTAATTGAAGATTGGACTTTACTTTCAAATGATGCAGCAGGAACAAAAGTGTTCCTTTGCATGGATCAGAGCAATGATCAAGTAGCTGCTGGTCAAAACAAAGTTGTATTTGAACGTAAAAACGTATGTGCACCGGCTGCACGTTCGATGGTTTATGTCGGTTACAACTCATTAATCACATACCTTTCAGATAATACAACCGGTTTGGAAAATGGTGGAACAGAATTGGGCGGACATGCCGCTTTGGCTTTTGATCCAACAAACTTGTCTGGTTCCGGCCGTTTGATTCTCTTCTTAAAGGGCGCATATGATATGCAATGGGAATATGAAGAAGGTCCCGGCGCAGAAAATCCTTATGCATATTACTACGAAATTGCTAACAAATACCCATTCAACGATGCTGCAGTTATCGTAGCTGGTCACTATGTTCCAGACTTTGAAGATGCTTCTATTCTTACATACAATCCTGAAACTCAAGTAGCTGAGAGCTTGGTTGATTACAGCGTACCAGCAGGTATCACTGCTAAATTTAATATTGTTGATAATAAGTACTATGCAGAAACAAAAAAACCGGTTGGTGAAGCTCCAGAAACCAAACGTTTGCTTTGGGTTATTAACGATGTACAAAACCATGGTACATTAGCATCCGATCCATATTGGTATGCTTATGATGATACAATGTACGGCTATGATTGGGCTTGGTATAACAATGTCGAATCAAACGTACGCCGTGGATTTATCATTGGTATCAATGGTGTTATGGATGTTTATGATAACACAGGCTTGGCATATGTTGCAGGTGCGTTAAATCAAGTAGATCCAATTGCAGAATTTGATCTTGGTGATTCTTCTTTACTCAAGAAGAGAAACCCATCAGCTCTTATCATTGATAATGTTGATGAATCATTATTCTCAGATGAATCTTGTGAATATACCGCAGGTAACCCATTCTTAAAGGGTGAAAACGCAAGACATGCTCAAATTCTTCTTCGTGGTAATGGTGTTGCATACTTTATGGAATCGGCTGCAAGCAGATTGCCTATTTATAACGCAGATTCCGGTTTATATGACACATTTGTTGATGTACCATTCGGATACATTTTCAATTTCTGGGCAAGACTTGAAGATCCATACTTAGACGATCCAATTGGCGACAAATTACTTGATTATGATCAAGCATTAGCCGTTGGTGAAAAAGTTGACGGACAGGTTGTTGGTGCAGGATACAATGGATGGCAGCTTGATCCAAACGAAATGGTACAGGCTGAAGGCGAAGGAATCCATGTTCTTGATGTAGAAGGTAAACTTTCTACTCATGGAATGTTGAATACAACAATATACTCTGATCCTTATGCAATTGATCCAGCTCCTCGTAGTTACGCATCATTCTACAACAATGGAACAATTGAAATGTCGTCAGTTGTAAGAGATTACACCGGACGTGAAGTTCAATATCCAGCAGTATTAGGTTTGCGTACAAGAACATTGGGTGCAAACTTTGACCGTCCATTATTAAAAGATGGAACACTGTATCCTCGTTATAACACCCCTGGCATGTTCCTTAACTTTAACGCACAATTGTTTGATACAATTTTGCGTCACGACGATGCATCTAAATATGTTGATGGAATACCTGCAAACTCAGATCCAGCATATACCGGCGGTGAAGTTTACTACTTTACATCAAGCCAGTATGATGTAGATGCTAATTATGATTTCTCTCCAGACAGATTCCGTCTACCTGAAATCAGATTTTTCAATTCATCATTTGAATTACATGAATCTGCTTGCGTATCAGGTGTAAGATTTGTTGTAAGAGATATTCCTGGTTTAACAGGAGTAGAAGGTAACAACAACAGCAATATCAAGTTCTTTGATCATGGTGATATTCTTGATACATTGGGCAAAGGTTTTGGCCGTGTATTGCAGTTCAGCAGTATGAATGCTCCAATGGCTGATGAGTCATCCAACTATGCAACAGAAAGTGCATTTGTAAACGTATACAAAGGCAATAAACCTGTTGCTGTTCCCGGAGTTTCATCCACAGCACAATTAACATTGTTACGCGGTGATGAATATCCAGGTGGTGTCTCTAGGGATGTCATTAGTTACAAAAACCAAAATGCACACCACTTGTTTATGCTTTCCCAACCAGATGCAGAAGCTGCACATTGTAACATGATGCTTGGCTGGCCAAGAATGACAACAACAAGTTCAGTATTCTATCCTAATACGTTAGAGCATCCTAATCAGGCAACAATGCCATTCCCATTTGCTGATGCAGGAACACTTGAAGCAGATGCAGACGTTGCAGGAGTGTTAAATCCATTCCCAGCAATGCCTTATGATGCAAGAACAATTTCAACAGCATTGCCTCACTTGATTTTCCCTCTTGATGGCGTGCATGAAACATATCCAGCAAATCCTGGTGTGCTTTGCATAGGTAATGGCGAACAAACACCAGCCGGTAACTCTGATGGTGATTTGATTACATTTGGTAGCTGGAATAAGGACGCTTTAGCTGTTCTTCCTCCAATTACATCTATGTCATCAGATTCTCTAGAAACAGGATTGTATGTCAGAGATGGCATAATTTATGACAGTCATGGTGGCAAAGTAACAATTGCTGCAAGTGGTTTTGATCCTCTTGATCCTACAACACGTAATAACAAGACTCCTGTAGCCTATGTCGACACAATGATTGCAAAATTATTGTGGAATGATTGGAACCCTAATTTTAATGAATCTGGGGATATGTCTAATTATAGAGATTATCAATTCAGCGGAATTTTTGATGTTCCAGCTGATCAAGTAGTTTTCTCAAAGACATTTGCCGTTCAACCATGGGGCTTGACACAAGAGATGATGGAAGCCCGTGGTGCAGTTGAAACAAATGGTTTGGTTAGAATTGATGCTAACCAGAGTGAATATGCACAAAATCAAAAACCTGAAAATACAAGATTTGTACGTGCTGATGAAAGCGGTGTAGAAGAGATGTTAATTGGTTGGTACCAAAGAGATCCACTTCCATCACTTTCACAAACAAAAGGTCTAAAGAAGACCGTTAAAGGTGCAAGATCTGCATCTACAATCAGATCAGCAGTAACAAGCGAAATCAGCAAGTTCTTAACACGTGCAACAGAGAGCCCAGATGCTCCTATCGCACGTCCTACATACTTGTTCTACATCGGGCCTGAAGATGATATCAAACAGCTCCGTGTAGCCGGTGCAACAATGGCAGATCCATTCTCAGTTGACGTAGGTGGCGATGGCTACTGGCCAATTGCAGCCCGCGTACGTGAGATTGTTTCACAAAAGACAGAAGCTGACCTATTTACAGAGCACTTCATTGGTGAAGGTGCACACGCTGTTCTCTTCGGAGAAAAGGGTGGAACAATTGGTCTTGGATCCAGAGATTGGAACGAGAACTCACTCAGCGCCTGGAATCTTCTTGGCAAAGAGTATGTTTCAATCGCTCCTCTTGGTGATATGACAATTCATCTTAACTCCAATCTTATCGTTGCTGACAATCTACCATTGATTGCAACAACAGACTTTAGTAAAGATGGCGTTAACAGACTGACATTCTACTCAGATTTACCTTGTGAAGTCAGAGTACCTGCAGGCGCATGTCTTGATTTAAGTGCATTTGGACAAGCAGAATATCGTCAAGAAATCGAATTCTCCGGACAAGTCAGACTTGTTCTTGAAGACGGTGCTTCAATACGCTTCCCATCACGTGACGTTGCTTCAGACGGTGGCGTAGTTCTTTACTTCAACGACGAATCTCAATTCGTATTTGAAGGTCGCGAAATCCCAGGCGTATACGCTTCCTTGTCTCAAACAGCCTATGACACAATCAAGTTGATTGGTAAAGGCGATATCTGGTTGAACAAGACTGCTAAGATGTTGATCAATGGTGATGTACGCGTATCAGTGGAATCTGATAAGCTTACCCCACAAACATCGATCACACTCAGCATTCAACGTCAAGCAGCATGTTATGTTGGTGATGAGAATATGTCAGGTGGTACATTCCAAGTTGGTAACACTACCAATTTAGAAAACGGCGAAGTAAGATTCACACTTGAAATGAACGGTCCTGAGGCTATGTTCCAAATCAATCGTGAAGGCTTCTTCGGTCTTGCAGCTGGCTTGATCAATAAGGTTGCTGGACAACCTAATGGTGAAGCATTAAGAACTGGCAATCCGGTAGTTGATGCAGACGGTAAGGCTGTCATCGGTTCCGATGGAAATCCAGTATTTACACCGGATGGTGATTATCTCGATGTAGAAGCGGGTAATGCATGGCAGGTAGCTCCTCTTTATAACGTTTACAGAACATCTGTAGAAATCAAGAACGGTATCTTCCAACACAGCAACATTGCTGATGGTTCTGACTCAACCGCATCAATCATGGCTTACGGCCCAGCCGGAATCCACAGAGTGCGTCTTGCAGGCGGAAACCAAGCAATTGTTCGTGGTGGTGGAAACTTGATGAACATCCCTTGGTTGCACTCAGTTGAAGATATTGGATCTATTAATTTCTATCCTGTAAACATTTGGGATTATGCTGGCTCACTCAAAACCGGTGAAGCTTACACAATCCTTGGTTCAGCTGGTATCATCTTGAACTCATTGGTCAGTGCCGATGCATCTGAAATTATTAATTGGAACGGCGGACGTTCTGTAACATTTACTGCAGAAGATATTACGGACCCTGAAACTTGGAATACACCTGGTTATGCAATGTTTAATTACTTCGGATTTAACCCATATCAATTACAACAGTCTAAGGCAGCTTGCTTTGGTTCAACACAATTCGCTCCGGTAGTTGGATTTGTAAATCTTGATACACAAAATATTCTGTATCCAGAACTTACGGACAGAATTGTACGTTTGGCCAACCCGGGTGACAGTGGTAGCGATATTCGTGAGCCGCTTAATCTTGGTTATATCAGTGCTCGAGGCGATGGAGATACTGATCCAGTAGTATTTGGAAGTCGTTAGTTATAATTTAAAAATAGCTGCAGGGGAGGAAAGCTCCCCTGCTCAAAACATGTTAATTTCTAGGGAGTTATAATGAGAAAAAATCTAATGAAGGTAGCGGTGCTTGCAGGCCTCGGGCTTGTGGGACAGCTTGCTGCAACGGATTTTCGTGCTCCGATTGCTACGCAAATGGGTCCATTGCACTACTCATTTGATAAATTGCACAAGAAAAAATCTAATTTTACATATTTCACAACTGCACACTTCAGAGAGACTGAAGATGCGTTTATGAAGCATGGCACAGAGACACATCCATTGTCACAATTGATTTTTGGTAAAGATGAATTTACAATCAGCGAATCATTTGAAAATGGACAAACTTGGGAATTGGGATTGACAGAAAACTACAATCCATACCTCAAGACAACCAAACTTGCTCCTCGTGTTTCTTATTCAGAAGCAGGCGTATTCTTTGGCGCAAGCTGGGATTATCCTGTATGGAATAACAAGGGTCGCATTGGTATTCGTGGTAGCTTGCCTATCCGTTGGGTAAGAATGGAACGTGATAACGAGGCTGAGCAAAATGCGCTAGATAAACAAGAGGATGCAATTAAGGCACAAAGACAGGTGCCATTGTATTCTAATAATGGAGCAGTTGGTGCCCCTACACAAAATACTCCTGGCGTGATGGAAACTTCTAGCAGTTATCGTTTAGCTTTTTTAAGAGGCTTACTCTACAAAAATAATGTTGGGGCTGTCCGAGCCGCTTATATTCCAGATGCTGCTGGTCAAGGTGTGTGGATTGGAAATACACAATCAGGATTAAATTTACAAGGTAGTGTAGCAGGTCTTTACTCCGTTGGTACAAACGCTGCCAAGACCCCATTTGTAGTAATAGATGCTGCAAAATCTGGGCAGGCTCCCTATGCTCAAGTTGGAGCTTTATTGGTTCAAAATGCTGCCAAAATTCATACTTCGGGTGCTATTTCTGGTAATCTAGCTCAAACTGATAATGACCAAACAATTGTTTATCCTAACACTTTTCCAGTGGTTTCGGGTAGCGATGTTACAGCCGCTCAGTTACAGACTCTGAATACAGTGATTCTTAATGTTGATGGATCGGGGCCTGTCTCGTCAGGTAAGTTAGGCTTAGATGGAGATAAAGCAGCAGTATTTGTTGCCAGAGATGCAGCCGGAAATAACGTTGATTATTCCAAGCTTGATGTGAATGAGAATACTGATTTATGGGTTACCACTGTTCATGCAACTACTGATGGGGTTATAACAGGTCCATCTGGAGAATCTGTACGTTTTATTGATAATCTGATTTCTTATTATAGCAGTGATTTAGACCAATGGCTTGCAGACCGTGGTTTTGTAATCGCAACAGATGAGCAAACAGGTTTGGGCGATATTCCAGCAGAAATCTTCTATGAACACTCATTCAACGACAAATGGAGAGGCGAGCTTTGCTTAGGTGTCAAGTTCCCAACCGGTAACGGCGGATCTGACTATGCAGGCAACCCATTCCGTGTACAAATGGGTAACGGCAGTCACTGGGAAATCAAGATTGGTGCATTGGCAGCATGGCAAGCAATACGTTGCATGAATGTAAAGCTTGATCTTTCTTACAACTTTGCTCTTGAAAAAACAGAACACCGTGCAGCAGCCTACAAAGGCGCAACAATCAAAAACTTTGGACCTCAAGCTGATGCAAGCGTTGACTGGGGTTATTTCATTGGTAACCTTGATTTCAACTTTACACATCCAAAATCTAAGAAGATCAATGGTATGATTGGTTATCAACTCTACTACAAGACAGAAGATCATATTGACTTCAAAGATAAAGCACAATCAACCCATTGGCTTGGACAGAGATGGACACAAGCTGATGGCAAAACAGCAGCTGGTGCAACTGAGGCAACTAAGGGCACAATGTGGGCTCCATTTGATATGACGCTTGATGGTGGTGTTGCTCGTATGGGTACAGAGTCATGGGGTCACAGAGTACGCTTAGAAGGTTCTTACAATCTAAGCAAGTACATGACAACCTCAATTGGCGGTCTGTATACATTCGCAGGTCAAAATTTGCCTGTTGAAGCTGACGTACATTGCGCATGTCAGATTAGATTCTAAAAAAGGAACGGACTATCCATGGATCCTGAAACGAGTTCAGGATGACACAGGGGTAATCTGATACTTAGAATATATTTGCAAGAAGGGTCGGTTTACGCCGGCCCTTTTTGCATTGTGGGCTTGCCCTCCGTAGCCACGAGTGCAACGAGGGCGAAGGATGGGTTCGCGCCGGCCCTTTTTGCATGAGGTGAAAAATGGACAGGGTGTTGTGGATGGTGTGTGATGTTGTGTTAAGAAGATCGGTAGGGGTTTGTCAATTAACAATTATAAGTCATACAAAAGATCATTGTTCGACCATGGTTGCTCAATCGATAATTGGAAGCCTCGTAAAAAATCATCACCATGGCCTACTTCTATGTCGCAATCCCAAAATGGGATAGCTCAACAATGGGTGTTAATAAAATAGACTTCTTTCGAAACTAAAATGAAATTCGCATCCTTCGATACATTTTGCTCAGCGTTGCCTCGCAAAACACTCCCAGGCTTCGCCCTTCGTGGCTACGCCGGGCACAGCAGGACGAGCGAATTTAACAAGCCCGCGCCCAGTCTTCGCCCTACGTGGCTACGACGGGCAAGCTGTGGTGAGTGCGCACGCAGTGCGCGTATCGAACCATCGCCCGACTTGTCCGTCGTAGCTCGAAGAGCGAAGTCGGAAGTGCGGCGGGCACGGCTTGGGGCGATTATGTGGCAAGAAGGTGTATGGGTTTGCCGGGGTTGATACATTGTAGTTTTTAAGCTACAATAAAAAGCGTTAGGAGAATTTTGAGGAGAATTTTATGAGTATTATTAAGGTTTTTTATTACACAACAAAAACTGGTAAATCTCTTTTTCATGAATGGCATGAGAAGCTTGATACAGCATCAAAAGCTATTGTTAGGACAAGAATTGATAGAGTGCGACTTGGTAATTTTGGTGATGTTAAAATGATTAAGGGTGGTAATGGGGTTTGTGAGCTTCGAATAAGTTATGGACCAGGGTACAGAATTTATTTTGGCAAGAAGGGTAGTTCGATCGTGGTTCTTTTAATTGGGGGAGATAAGAAGAGTCAAATCCGTGATATAGAAAAAGCAAAGCGTTATTGGCTTGAATGTGAGGAGTTTGATTATGAATAAAAAAAGATTAATGGATTATCAGGAGCGATTGCTTGAGGATTTGCAAGATCCCATGGAAGCACAGGCTTATTTGAATGCAGCTCTTTTGGATGAAGATCCACGCATATTTTTGTTAGCGCTTAAAAATGTGATAGAAGCTCAAGATAAGGGCATGTCGGCACTTGCCAAAAAGACAAAGCTTAATCGTGAAAATTTATATCGAATGCTTTCCAAAAAAGGTAATCCGAAGATTTCGAGTATAATCCCGGTGCTAAATTCTTTGGGATTGCAATTGGCAGTGCAGCCATGTAAGCGTAAGTAGCTTAGTGCAATCTAAGCAAGTACAGCACAACCTCCGTTGGTGGTCTGTATACATTCGCAGGTCAAAACTTGCCTGTTGAAGCTGACGTACATTGCGCATGTCAGATTAGATTCTAAAGAATATAGAATCTATTTTTAGATCCTGGATCAAGTCCAGGATGACAAAGTACTTAGAATATATTTGCAAGAAGGGTCGGTTCGCGCCGGCCCTTTTTGCATTTAGCGCGTATTTTTACTATGATATTTGTATCTAAGGAGATTGGTGGTGTGTTTTGGTGTATCCCAAAGTGTCGAAGTGTTGGAATGATAAAAAGAGAAGAGATTTTGGATTTTTTGAGCAAAAATAAAGCAATGTTGAGCCAAGAATTTGGCGTGGAAGGCATTGCGCTTTTTGGTTCGTACGCAAGAAATCAGGCAAGAGTTGACAGCGATATTGATCTAATGGTAAAAGCGTCTTTAAAGAGTTTTGATCAATATTTTAATTTAAAAAGTTATTTGGAAAAAAATTTTAACAAAAAAGTTGATATTGTTTATTCAGATAGTATAAGGACTTTTATAAAAAAGTTTATTGAGAAGGACTTGATTTATTCTTAGAGCGACGGATGTTAAAATAATTTAAGATTTGGATCAGGCTTTTCTATTTTCTTCAGGACAAAATCGAAAGCTTTTTTTGCCATCTTAATTGCGTCTTCAGCCTCTTGTCGGTCAATAGAAAAACGGTCGTCCGGGTATCGCGATTGAGTGGCAAATGGGTTGAGTTTTTTCACTTCATTTTTTAAAGCTATAAAATCAAAATCTTCTTCACAGCATAGCTTGAGAAGAAATTCCAAATCATGTGTTCTCTCTATTACTTTCCCACTGAACACAAAATACGCTTTGAGCGACTTTTCAACGCATTGATGTGCATGATAGGCAACGCAATCAAGCGTATCGTCATCGTCACGCATACCCTTTTTCGCCATTTTTAAATCACCTAAAGCTTTTGCAAGCCAATCTTTATGCCCTGGCATAGAGAAGCCTTCCTTCTTTTTGGACTTTATGGCAAAGCGTTGTTAAGTCTCCAGCTCTTTGTTTGAATTCCTCTGTGGTATAAACTAAAAGATCTTTGGGAACCATTATATCCCAAAGAGCTTCAGACCCTATTTCACACCTGTTATGTGGTTTTTGGTTGGTATTTTCAATAATGACTAATAAATCAAGATCGCTGCCGGCATTTGGGTTTCCCCAGGCGTAAGATCCGAATAAGTAAATGGCAACAGGATTATATGCCTTTACCAATCGCTGGGTAACTGAGTTTATAGTTTCTTTGGAAATCATTTAAGTTCCTCAATAAAATTTTTTGCTCGAATTGTTATTAAAAAATAGATTACAAGGGGATATGATGGTGTGTCAATAAATAGTCAAATGATCTAACCAATTGTTAATAGGTTGAGCAACCTGTGTTGAAGCTGTCACGCATCGATATGATTTTGGTAGTAGTCCTGAACATGATTCAGGATCTATAATTTATTAAAACTTAGGAGTGCCAATCCATAAATTAATAAAAATTTACGGATTAAGAGTTAATATTTTCGGGTTTGTTTTCAAAAATCAGAACCTGAAATACCCTACGTGCACTAGCCTGTTGAACTTGAAAACAGTAATTTTCATAAACAATACGTTCGCCCTTGCGAGGTAAGTGTTGTAGGCTTTCAGCCAAAAATCCACCAAGTGTTACAGAATTTTCAGAAGAGAACTTTATTTTGAGTAGATCCTCTAATTCTTCAAGCCCTATGCCAGCATTGACAAGCCATCCTCCACGCTCAAGTGGAACAATGTCCGTGCTTTCGGTTTCAAGTTCGTCGGTAATCTCGTCGCCGATGATCTCCTCAAAAATGTCTTCGAGAGTTACTAATCCTTCAATGTTGCCATATTCATCGACAATAATTGCCATATGCATACGCATTTTCAAAAGTTCGCTTAAGAGTTGATTGATTTTCTGGGTTTCCGGAACCAGAAGCACCGGTCGAACAAGCTCTTTGAGCGTCTTTTTCTTGCCTTGAAACAGCATTTCAAAAAAGTCCTTTTGATAAACTATTCCAATAATATTGTCATAGTTATTTTCATAAACAGGAATTCTTGAATATTTAGATTTGTAAAATACATTTGATGCTTCTTCAGTTGATGCATTTACGTCTAGAAGAATTATGTCGGATTTTGGTTTCATAATCTCTTTAACAACAGTTTGTCCAAGGCTAAAAACGTTTTGCAACATTTCTGTTTTCTCACGTTCCATTAAACCTTTTTCATCACTGTAATCAATTAAAAATTCAATTTCTTTTTCAGAAACCATATCCTGTTTTTCTAAAATGTGTGATCCGCCAACTGTCTTGAATACGTAATCAGAAATACGTAGAAGCACTGTGACCATTGGGTATGTGATTCTAAAAATAAAGTTGATAAGCCATAAAAAAGAAGCAAACAGTTTTTCGTGATGAGTTTTGGCAAAGCTTTTTGGAATGATTTCGCCGAAAATAAGAATTATTGCAGTTGCAAGAGCAACGCCGATTGCCAGGCCAAATGAACCAAGGAATCGTTGCATAATTGTTGAAATTAGAACAGATGTTAAAACATGTGCAAAATTATTTGCAATCAAAATTGTAATCAATATTCGCTGAGGGTTTTTCTCCCAAGCGGCAAATAGTGTTTTATATTTTGCTACGGAGACCTCTAGCTCTTTAAGTTTAAACAGCCTTAGTGCTGTGAATGCTGTTTCTAAAAATGCAAAAAGCGCTGCAAAAAATAGCGAAACTAAAAATAGCACAAACAGAGATAAAATCGACATAAAACTCCAAATTAAAAACAGACTTATATACGTAATTGCTTCTTATCAACTTTTCCGGTTGAGTTCATGGGTAGGTCTTCGACACATACAAATTTACGGGGAACTTTATATGCCGCTAAGTTGTTTGTGCATAGACTTCGTAATGAAGCCTCAATACCATTATTCTTTGATTTAATAGCTACAAATGCCACCGGAATTTGTCCTGAATCAGAATCTTCTTGCCCAACCACGGCTGCTTTAAAAACATCAGGGTGACGAAGAAGAACATTTTCTATTTCTGCAGGATAGATATTAAAACCTTTATGAATGATTATATCTTTTACTCGTCCGGAAATTGCAAGATATCCACGAGAATCAACTAATCCAAGATCGCCTGTGTTCAACCAGTTGCCATCCATGACTTTTGCTGTGGCGGCTGGTGATTTATAATAACCTATCATGATATTTCCACCGCGTATCCATAAATGTCCAATTGTTCCGTGCGGTAAAGATTTGCCATCGTCGTCACGAATATCACATTCGATTCCGGCCAGCGGTCTACCAACAAAGTGTGTTGGCATTGAATTGTTGCAATAATTTACCGCAACGATAGGTGAAGCTTCACTTAATCCATATCCGGCGCATATTTTACGACCATAAACCATTCCAAATGCTTGTCTTATTTTATCAGGTAGCATATCAGCGCCTGAAACAAAAACTTTTACGGAATCAAGTGGGGCTGTTTTCATCATGCACAAAAGGCCATATAATGCAGGAAAGCCCAGAAACAATGTTGGTTGATGTTTCAAACCTTCTAGAATTAATTTTCTATCAATTTTTTGTACAATGATAATGGTTGATCCGGTGATCAAAGGTAGCCATAGGCAAGCATTTTGTGCAAAAACGTGGAACAACGGTAAAACACAAAAGAATCTCTCTTTATCGGTAAGTCCCATCATATTAAATCTGGAATAAGCTTGAATGGCGTTTGTCATTATGTTGCGTGACGAAAGCATGACGCCTTTTGGCGTGCCGGTTGTGCCTGATGTATAAAGAAGTAAACAAAGCTCGTCAGTTGTAAGCCGTTCTACTTCAAAGCTTGCGAGTAGTTCTGCGTCTGGTGAAGATTTGTTGCTTGGTATGGGAGAGACAAAATCAATGTCTTGATTGGTAAATATTGTTGGTAAGTTATCCAGATAATTCTGTGTAACCAGATCTTCAATATTACTCTTTAGTAAGCTGGAACAAATTATTGCCACCGGTTCAGAGTCTTTAATGATGTAAGAAAGTTCTTTTGCGTGAAGAAATATATTCACCGGAACAGCAATAGCCCCTATCTGCCAAACTGCAAAGTATGCGATATAAAAAGCAATTGAATTTTCGGAAAAAATTAAGACTTTGTCTCGCGGTTTAATTCCGGAAGCTTTGAGCTTCCGGCTAAAAAGGATAGACCTGAAATAAAATTCTTTATAAGTAATAGACTGATTTTGATGAATAAGTGCAATATTGTTTGGATATTTTTCATAAGCAATTTTTAGCAATTCGCCTGCGTAAGTAAGATCACCATTTTTGATAAAATCATTTTGTATTTTATTAAAAATGGAATTCTCGATATTGCTATGGTTTGAATCATCTTTCCAAAAAAAACTGTTACTCATAAAAATTCCTATAAAGTTCAGATTAACGACAGTTGCGCAGTTCTTATTCTACTTTAATTGCCTGAACCGGACAGATGTCAGCCGCTTCTCTGATCAAGTCTTCGTATTTTTTAATATCAGCATCAGCTTTTACATGTGCCGTTGCATTGACCTCAAACACTTCAGGACAAATTGATTCACATGTGCCACAGGATATACATCCGGGGCTAACATAAGCTTTTTTAATCATTATTTTTTATCCTTAATTGTCGTCATGAAATTTATTTGCAACAGTCGTCGTCGCAATCATCATCACATGAACCTTTGAAGATGTCTACGCCTGAACAGCAGCCTTTTTTCTTGGAATCGCACTTTGATTCACAGCAACCGCACTCAGATTCTTCTTCAGATTCTTCTTCTTCATCTGCACAAAGAGCTTCTAAGAAAAGTTCAACATCACGAAATTTATCTTCATTTAATGCAGATTTTAAATCATCGATAATAGATATGAGATTTTGTTTTGAGGCGATGCTTTCTTGTGTAACGTTTTCTTTGAATGCCTCTGTTTCTAAAATCTCTTCGTCTTCATCAATCATCATATTCAAAAGTTCTTTTGCTTTTTTCTGATCAGGAATTGCAGCAATATGTTTTAATGCTGTAAGTTGTTCAGTTAAAAATTCTATATCTTCTTGCATCTGTTCTGCAACATTTTCAAGATGTTCTTTAATCATTGTGCGAATGTTGTTCAAGCTCTTTAAGTCTTGGGCAGAAATGCTTTTGTTTTTTAGTTTTTCTTCAACTTCATCGGCCATGCCGCCAAATATTTTTTCGGATTCAACTAAAGCTTCATTTTGCTTCTCGAGTAAAAAATCAGTTTGTTCAATCAAAGTTTCTAATCTTTTTAACACAAAAATACCTTTCAGGTGTTAGTTTATTATAAATTTACGTGACATAAGTTAGTATACTATATTTTTAGGATTACACAAATAGTAATTCATTTTGCAAATATTTTCACGCATATTTATGAAAAATATTTACATATAAGATTTTTCCAAGTCCAATTTTCTTCTTTCAAGCATCAATGCATAGGCCTTGCTCATGGCCTGTGTCATCTCTTTTTTTATGAGTTCAAAGTCTTGAGGGTCAACGGCGGCGGCGCTTTTTCGATTTTTGTTAATATTTGATTTATGCATTTTTGTTAAACCTCCATATTCCTCAAGTGACCTGGAAGGCAATTTCCAGTATGCACCCAAAAAATCAATATTGATATTGCCCATATCATGGCTTAGTACGAATATCACGCGCATTGTTGCGTCATAGCGTTTATTATCAACAAGAATATTTTTTGATGAAACAAATTCTTCAACCAAGAAATTCTTATCTTTTGCCGTTATCCAGTATTTATATGATGAATCATCTGTGTTAAGACTTTGTTTGTCGACTAGAATTTTTTTTAGTTCCTTGTCGAGATGAAGTCTGTCAACAATTATTATGCCGCTTCCGCGAGATGCGTTTAGTGGTTTTATTACGTATTTTTCGCAATTGAGCTTTTTCGTGATACTTTTAACTAACTTCTTATCATAAACACATTTACACATAATATTTTTAGGGCGATATTTTTGTAGATCAGGGTGCTTAAATAACTCGGTTGTCTCGTATTTACTATTTACAAAAAAAGCAGATGCTTGATCTGTAATTAAAATATTTGGATGCTTTAGGTTAAAATTTGCGAAAAAGCCTCGACCGAATGATGCATGGTTGGTTACAACTATTTCGTCATAACTTGAAATTGCGCAAGGATTTCTAGATGCATTATCGGAATTTATATAATTAGTATGTTCGGCTTTTTTTAAATACTGGTTATGTTCTAACGCTTCGAGTGAGGACGCTAGTTGTCCTCCGAATTTTTGTAGATCATTGATATTAAAACCGATATTTTTTTTTGTAAGAGCATAATTTTCAGGCGTTACAATATAGAACGGTTTGTTGTATTTTGACAAATATTCCCAAAATTGAAGCCAAGCCTTACCTTTCCCATATAACGCATCATAACCTTTAAATCTTGATCGAGAGCCTTGCCCAAATTCACATATTTTTATATTTTGGCCGTCAAATTTTAAATCTGCTATACAAAAAGAGATATCTGCAGGATAAGAGATATCTGCCAGATAGTTGGATTGTGCATCACATTGAAAACATGTGTAGACATAAAAAAATAATAAAATTATTATTCGAACAATCATTTTTGATCCTTTCTCAAATTTTAATTGCGTGTTTAGCTTAATATAAAGTAACCTTATTTTTTATAAAATTGAATGTTTTGTGTGTTTAGATAGTTTTCGATGGAGCTGATCGATGCGTATGAGTTTAACTATAATAAAAAAAATAGTACTTCTGGGAGTGTTTATTTTTGCACATCTTCAATGTCAGATTCCAATAATTTATCATGAAGCATATAACATAAATCTAGAGGATTTGTTTGGAGATTTGGCCTGGTTTGGCGAAGTAGATGTTCCATTTGATACCGAAAGATATCATAAAATATTTGATTTTTTAAAATCGAATGGGCTTGATGAACAGAGTTGCTTTGTTCCATCTCTTGTCACAAAATCAGATTTGCTGTTAGTTCATTCAGGCCAGTATTTATCACAATTGAATTCCCCGGATTATCTTGCCGATATCTTAGAGTTACCACAGCTTAAGATGGCCTCTACTCAAAATATTGAAAATTTTTTTTTGAATTCATTTTATATGGCAGCTGGTGGAACTGTTCTTGGATGTCAGTTGGCGATAAAAAATGGTTGGGCTATAAATCTTTCAGGTGGGTATCATCATGCAAAAACATCTTCAGGGGGTGGTTTTTGTGTAATCTCAGACATTGCTATTGCAATTGAAAAATATTGGAAAACGAATCCTAATTCAAGAGTTTTAATTGTTGACTTAGATGCCCACCAGGGTACCGGTTACGCACAAATTTTTTTAAGTAATGGTGGTGTTTTTATTTTTGATATTTACAATCCGCAACGCCCACCTGTAAGGTCAGATATTCAGCAAGACATTGATTTACGTGCCAGAATTAATTTCGAATATCCTGTTCAGTCCGGGATAAAAGATGCGGAGTACCTAAAAATGCTTCAAGATCATCTCGCCGAGGCTATTAAATTATGTAATCCGGATTTAATAATTTATGTTGCTGGTACGGATGTTTTTTGTGGTGATTGTGGGGGCATGCAAATTTCACAAGAGGGTATAATTCGGCGAGATGAGTATGTTTTTTCCATTGCCGAACAATTTAAAAAACCTATATTAATGTTACTTGCAGGTGGTTATTCTAAACAATCCGCTGAAATTTCAGGCAAATCAATCTTAAATATTTTACGCAAAAAAGGTGTTTTAAGCACTTGTTACTTAATGTGATATTATGCAACTTTGGCTTTCCTAAATCTTAAAATTGCAGCTTTACTTTCAATTCCATGGTTAACAATTGGTTTAGGATAATTTTTTATAAATTTATTTGGCTTAAATAGTTTATGAATATCTTTAGGATCTGCTTTTTTCAGCTCGGGAATCCATTTTTTTATGTATATACACTCAGGATCAAATTTTTTTTGCTGAATCCAAGGATTAAAAATTCTAAAATATGGTTGAGCATCGCATCCTGTTGATGCCACCCATTGCCAGTTGCCATTGTTTACCGATGGATCATAGTCAACTAATTTAGTTGCAAAGTATTTTTCGCCCAATCTCCAATCGATGTGCAGGTCTTTAACCAGAAACGATGCAGTTATCATGCGTACTCTGTTTTGCATAAAACCTGTTGCATTTAATTCGCGCATGCCGGCATCGACGATGTGGTATCCGGTTTTTCCATTACACCAAGATTGAAATTTTTCTGCATCATAGTCCCATTTTATATTTTTATATTTTTGATTAAATTCATGTCCAAAAATATGTGAAAAATGGTTTGCGATGTGAGTAAAAAAATCTCGCCAATAAAGTTGACGAATTATTGGATGATTTTTACCTAAATTTTCAGCTATTTCGTAATAAACTTCTCTTATCGAGACTGTTCCAAATTTATTATGTGCGGAAAGTTTTGTTGTTGCGCTAAGCCCTGGTATATCGTGTTCTGTTTTATAATTTTTAAAATTTTTTATATTTTGCAAAATTTTTAATGCATTATTGCGTCCACCTGGAAAAGAGTCTTTATTTTTTGTAGAAACTTTATTTGATGATAGCATGAGCTTTTTTGTAATAGGTGTCAGTTGCATGGACTGCTTAATTTTATTTATGTAAAAATTAGTGGCACTAAGTTTTATTGGCTTTTGAATAATAAATTGAATGGATTTCTTGAAAAACGGGGTGAAAATTGTGTATGGCATAGCATCTTTTTTAAGAACTTTATCTGGTGGATTTAAAAGAGTGTCTTGATGACATTTAAAGTTGACTCCTGATTTATCACATATTTTTTTAATTTTAGCATCACGTGTTTTACTGTATGGCGTATAATCTTCGTTTACAAAAGCAGCGTCTATGTTTTCTTTTTCTATCAAATTGTTGATGACTCTTTCAGGATTGCCATAAAAAACATAAAGTTTGGCGTTTATTTTTTTAAGTTGTCCTTCAAGGTCTTGCAGCGAATCAAGCATAAACTGCAATGCATTATTACTTTTGAATTTATTCTTTGATGTTATTTGATTTGGATCAAATATGAACGCAGGTATAACTTTTTTTGATTCTTGAAGACTTCTTATAAGCCCGATATTATCATCAAGTCGCAAATCGCGACGAAAAATAAATAGTGATTTTTTAAACATACTTTTCCCTTTTTCCAAATCCTCTTGACGCCCTAACTGTAATAATGTTATAACACAACTTAGTTTTATTTTGGATTAGTATTTTTAAGATTAAACTCGATGGAAGGGTTGTTAATGGCGCCTTTAAAGCATTTAAAAAAATTGTTACAAGTTACTCTTTGTGTAATTGTGATGATTTTAGGTTTTGATCGATGTTTCGCAACTCCACAATTAAGCCAGCAAGATCCTTGTGTAATCTATTCGACAAAATGTACAGATAAGTTTTATGAAAAAAAAGACAAGATGCAGTTTAAACTTGGCCTTGCTCCTTTTTATCAGCAGACGCATTATGCAAGAAATGGAGATGGCCGAAAAGTTCCACTTGATGAGATGAATGGACATTGGAATATGCTAGCGCCATTTTTTGATGTTGCCAAAATGACACCGGATGCATTTAATAAAACAAATTATCCGCATTTATTCACTTCAAAGCAGAATCTGCTTATTAATGGTACAGATTATTCATTAATGACAAATTATGATCCGGATTACATAGTAGAATCGTCGACTGGAGAGCCGGTAGTTAATTATCTGCTAAAGCAGATGGTTTCATTTTATTCTACGAGATGCAATTATGAAAAATTTGGATTGCGTGGAAAAATTGGATTTGAGTTTGGATGTGGGTTTGGGATCAATGTAAAGTCAGGTATTGTGGATTTGGATTATAAATCTACGGGAAGTCACGCACTTTTTGATTCAACATATCAAAAAGCGTCAACCAATATAGTTGCAAATGGACTCTATAATGCTCTTTTATCAGATCCTGCAAGTGCCGGTATATTTAACGATCTTTCGCTTGATATAAAAGAGGATCACAAGACGACATTTGAAGACACGCATGTAGAAGTTTATTTTCAAGCGCCATTTGATTTCAAAGATGCCGGAGAAACCGTTGTAACAGTTGCTCCATATTTTTCAATTGGTGGATGGTTGCCAACCGGCGAAGAAAAGGATCATGGCAAATTTTACTCTCTGCCATCCGGAAATAATGGCCATTACTGCCTAACGGCTGAAGGGGCCTTGAATTTTGATTTTCCAGGAACGATTCAGTTAAGTGTTGGTGGTGGGGCCTTGCTTGCAGATTCACATGAATACTCAGTTTTCAGTCTGCCCACAAACATCTATCAAGAAGGCTTTTATCCATGGACAACAAAAGTTGAGGTAGATCCTGGAACTACTTGGTATTTTAACGCATCATTCAAAGCAGAAAATTTCATGTATGACTTATCTTTTTACTTTGATTATGTTTACACATACCACGAAAAAGATGATATCACAGTTAAAGAGCCTTCAAGTGGTGTAAATTCGATATCAAGAAAAAATGCGTTCGAGGATATGAAGTCGGAATATCTCAATCAAACAATTTGGAAAGATCAGCGCTTTAATGCAGGATTAAGTTATAAAATCGTAAGCCAGCTCTCATTAGGCTGTGCTCTTCAGGCACATATTAGCGGTGCAAGAGTATTTAAAACCACCACTGAGATGGCTTATATTGATTTGACGTTCTAGTTTATATATTCTGATATTTCTTGATTAAAAATGTTTTATGCGATTAAAATAAACACGAATAAATTTTAGATAAGCATTGAAACAAAAGGAAGTTAGAATGATAAGTTATTTGTGCGGCAAAATAAAAGATGTTTCCGAAAAAACGATAACACTTCTAGTTAACGATATTGGCTTTTTGTTGTATGTTCCGCAGGCCGGATCATTGCATAAAGATAGCTCTGCAGAGTTTTTTACATATTTGCATTGGAATCCGGAAAATGGCCCTAGCTTTTATGGCTTTCAAACTGACCTTGAACGCAAAGTTTTCTTAATGATAATAGAATGTCCAAAAATTGGGCCTTCTATTGCGTTAAGTGTTTTATCTCAAATTGGAGCTAATGAATTTTTAAATATAGTTAGCTCACAGAATGAAAAAATGTTGAGTAGTGTAAATGGCATTGGTGCCAAAAAAGCTGAACAGATAATCGTCACACTAAAACACAAAGTTACAAAAATGTTGGCTTCGGGTCAAATTTGTGTGTCTGAAAGTCAACAGGAGTTTGTTCACTGGCAGAATGTGGGAGAGGTTTTGGCAACACTTGGATATTCAAAACAAGAAACATCGCAGGCATTGCAGCATTTAACCAAAAAGTATACCGGTGAAAACATTTCGTTGGACCATCTTATTCGATCGGCTCTTACATACCTTACTTCAAATAAAGCATAAGTTTTATGTTACTAAGAATTAGGTTATTAAGAAAATCATTCAGCTTGGTTGAACTTCTGATTTTCTTAAGCTTAATTTTAGTTATGGTTACCGTTGCCGTGCCTAGGCTTGATTTTTTTAACAATTATTTTTTATCTCATGAATTGGATAAGCTTTTTGTAACATTTTCTTATCTGCAACAAAAAGCAATTGCGGGCAATAAAAAGTATAGTATTACTTTTGATTTGGTAAATAACAGTTACTCTTATCAATCAGGAAGTTCAGTTACTGTCCCCGAATTAGTTACAACAAAATTATCCGACAAAGTTAGTTTTGGATTTATTGATGGTGCCATGGGTCCTCCAAGCAGTCCAACCAAAAAGATCGAAAAATTTATAAATCTGGAAAAAAATATTAATAATTCAGATAGAAACTTTAATGAGGAAGTGAGCTTCTGGCCGAACGGGCGGATTTCACATGGCACAATTTATTTAGTAGATAAGTCGCATAAGAGTATGGGCGCTTTAACTTGTTCCGTATCTCAGGTATCATATATACGTAGATACAAATACGAAAATTCAGTATGGAAATTATTTGGAACATGAGCTTAGCATGGGTTTTTAATGATTAAACAGTTTTTTAGATTGTTAAGTGCAATTTTTGTGGGGTTAATCCTTTCCGTTTGGATTATACAAAATAACTCAGAAGTTGAACTTGCAATTACAAAAAAAATCATAAATACATTAGAGAAAGAGTGGCACGTTAAAATTGATACCAAATCTTCACGTGTTAATCTTTTTACGTGTTCGTTATACCTAAACAATGGTCATGTAAAATATCTGAAAAAAGATAACTGCCATTGGTCTTTTGATCAGTGCAAAGTTCATATTCAACCACTTGCATTTTTACGTAAAAGAAAAATCAATCTAGAGCTTAAATTTGATAATATTGGGATAACTTCCGGTTTAACTGGTGGGACACCAGATATTTTTTCACATGTAGCAAGTATATTCTCTGGCCAGTCTAACGATTTTAATATTGCCATAAAATCCTTTTGTATAAATAATTTGGATTTAAATATTTTGAATTTACCTCATACTTACCGTGCCCAAGTTGAGGGTTCATGTTTGATTCAAAAAATTAAACACGCCAAAAAAGATAATCTACCAAATTCTTGGCAGGGTGATCTTTCAATCAAAAATGCACAACTTAGTATTGATGACAAAGTTTTTATTAGACAGTTTTCAACATCGGGGAATTTTTATCGTAGTAGAATTGCTCCATCGTGGTTAGCCAAGGTTGATAGTGCTATAAAATCTTTAATCCCAACTCCATCACAAAGCTATTCTATAAATGGGGTTTGGAATAATGATAAGAAATATATAACAATTAAAAACTCCAACTTAGACTTTAATTTAGACATATCATATGTTGCAGAGAAAATAAAAATTGGTGGAATTTTTCCCGCAGAAATTGCTTTGCAAGTGGCGGGATTTTTTGGATCAGGTATTTCATCTGTTGGATCAGGTGTTAGTGGAAGATGCCAGCTAGATTTTGAATGGTTATTAAATGACTCAAAAATTACTGTTGGAAGTAGTCTTTCGATTGAGGACTTAAGAATAAAAGATCTTAAGTTTGGAAAGGTTATTTTAAAACTTAAAGAAAGCACTAATGAAAAATTGACGGCAGCAATTGATTTTTTATATAACCAAGATTTTCAAGCCTTAGGCTTATTAAAGTGGGATTGGTGTAAATCTACAGGTAAAATAAAATTGATGAATAAGCTTCCGGTCAAATTTTTCAAAGAATCATCAAAGCGCCTGGGTATTGGTGGATATGAAGTAGGCCCGAAGAATTTCTTTGTTAGTGGCGTGATTGATAAAGATTTTAATTTAACCGGAGATTACAGCCTCAATATTTCGGACTATTCTGCCAGCAAATCGTTTAAGTATGATGGGATTTTCAAATTTGAAAAAAATGAATTAAAAATTAAAGGGACTACCCGTAAAGGTGAGTATGAGATTAATTCCCAAATTTTGCCAAGCCCATGTCTTTTAAAGTGGTTTTACAAGGCTAATGGTCAAAATTTAATTGATTTACAATGTAGAGATGTTGAAGGCAAAGTTTTGCAAGGTAGTATTAACTTTGCATCAATAAAATCCTTTTTGCCGCAAAGTACAAAGCATTTAATTTTTGGACGTAATTGTATATTTAATTTGGCCGTTGACCAAAGCGATTTTTTTCATCTTCATGGAAATATAAAGCTTTTAAACGGTAAATTTTACATTCCGGAAAGTAGAAACATAATTGAGAAACTTCAAACGGATTTTGACATTAGTGCACATTCTCGAAAAATTATTCTTAATAATGCACAGATTGGGTTCTTTAAGGGTGAAGTTTCAAGCCCTAAAATTATTGTTCAATTTGATGAAAACAATGTATTAAGCAACTTACATGTTCCGTTAAAGATTAAAGATTTGCTGATTAATTGGAAAAAGGATTTGCTGGCAATAATTTATGGAAATGTTCTCATAAAGAAAAATTCACAGGGGAATTATAAGGCGCTTGCCCAGTTAGTTGCAAAAAGATCGATCCTTAGAGAAAATATTTTGTCATTACCCGAAAATAAATCGCTTTCCAGTCCTATGGGAATATCGTTTTTGCAAAATAATGATTTTGATTTTGATATTAGACTTTCAAGCGAGCAACCAATAAAGGCAAAGACACCTTCGCTTGAAACAAGTGCATCGATAAATCTGCGAATACTGTATCAAAAAAGTAAAAATATTATGAGAATTCCTCAATTGACCGGGTCTATTAGGCTTGATAGCGGACACATTAAATTTTTACAGACCAAATTATATTTTGAGTATGGCAAAGTTCAATTTATCTCAAACCAGATGAATGATCCAATTATTGATTTAATAGCTCGTAATAGAATCAATAAGTATCAGATAACATTGCAGGCTACCGGGTCATTGCAAAAACCAATAATTCTTCTTGAGTCAAATCCTGAATTAACGGAAGAACAAATATTGGGACTTCTCTTGTCCGGTTCAGAAGCTGCAAAACTTCAGACAGATTTATTTTCAATGCTAGAGCAAAATTTACATGATATGGTTCTTGGAAGTAAGTCAATTTCTCCCGGAGCTACAAGCTTTTTCCAAAAACTTGCCAAGCCGTTTAAATACATTCAAATTACTCCGGATTTTACTAATCAATCAGCAAGAGGCGGAATAAAGGGGACGATATCTGCAAATCTTTCTGAGCAGGTTAAAGCACAGATTCAGAAAAACTTTAACATGCAAGATGATTTTAATGCTCAGGTCGAATACCAACTCTCTGATGATGTTAGCCTTAAGGGCAGCGTTGATCAGCGAGGAGAGCTTGGCGCAGAGGTTGAGCTAAGGCTTAAACTTTGAGCCTGTTTTAAAAGATTTTTTTCTTCTTCAGACAATCCTTTTAAACTTCTTATTTCATGCATAAGATCGCCTGGTTCAGGCTGTTTTTTATCCGGGTTTACGTGTGTATTGGTTTTATTTATTTCGCTTTGTTGTGTTTGTGAATGCATTTTTTCTTGTGATAATTGTGATATATTGGCTTTTTCTTTTTCAAGCGCATTATTAGCGTTAGCAAGTTTTTTGCGCGTACTCATGAGCTCTTCTTCGGTTGCTGTAATTTTCGACTTTAATGCATTAATTTCAGCGTAAAGTTTATTGCTTTCGCTTGATTGATTTTTAAGCAGGGCATTTAAATTATGTTTTTTTTCGGCAGTAACTTTTGCAAGATTGTACATTTTGTCGACCCGATCAAGAATTGAATATACTTTTGGTTGTGCTGCCGTAAACTCTTTTCTTATGTACATTAAATCGTTGCCTATATTTTTGTAGAGGTCTTGCATTTGTTGTAGTGTTTTTGCATCAAGTGCTGTGCTTACATGCAAAGATGTGTATATTAGCCCGATTCCAACGATAAATGGCATGGATATTCCATAATGTTTCATACTCTTCTCCTTTTTTGAAAAAATCAGCTATAGTCAAACAATGACATTTTTTCTGAATAATTTAAAATTAAATATAATATATTAAAATTTCAACTGCTTAAAAAATGAAGGCCTTTAATGCGTGAACAATTTATTAAAAGACTTTTAGCTTTTTCCTTGATAAGTTTGGTCTTTTATTTGTCCTTAAATGCTCACTCTGAGGCGTATTTTTCGCCCGATGACCATCCTGCCGAGCGACTAATTAATCTCATAAATGGTACAAAACGTAAAATTTATGGAGCTGTTTATATGTTTACGGACGCGTTAATAGCAGAGGCGCTTATTAATGCAAAAAAACGTGGCGTTGATGTTAAAATTATTGTTGATAATGCGACTATGGATTATGAGTATGGTAAGGGGGAACTGTTGAAAGAGAATGGTATCGATGTTTATGTTTTTGCCATTCAGGGTAAAAAGTCCAAGTTCGGAACTCCTTTGATGCATAACAAATTTGCACTTCTTGATAATCAGCTATGGACAGGCTCTTTTAATTGGACAAAAAGTGCGAACCAGAAAAATCAGGAAAATGTAATCGTAACAACCAATAAAAAAGTTTATGCAAAATTTGAGAAACAGTTTGAGATTTTAAAGGGTCGGGCTACGACTGCACATTCATATCGTTCTAGTAATAAACAACACAGTCAAAGTAGCAGGCAAAGAAACAAACAGTTAGATCGGGAAATAGACAGTTTTTGGGACAGACTTAAAGATCTTTTTTCAATCCCGCCAAGATACTAAAAGTTGATATCAATTTTATAATTTTATTACAAATTATCTTAAATTTATAACTTAAAAAATCTTACGGCACACACTAAACATGCGTGCCGTTCTTGCTTTTAGTGCGATTTAAACGGTCTGATTATTTTTATAAATATATTCTTAAGTCCAAAATTTATTTTTTACAAAAGAATCTAAGTCTATTTTGTAAATATTTTTATACTTGTTCGCTAAAATGTCTTTTGTTTAGTGTTGTGTCATCCTGAACTTGTTTCAGGATCTATGGATTAATAAAATTCCATAAATTTACAGTGCCGTGCATTGCTATCTCAAAATTTAAAGTTATCGAGTTGGGGCAGGCCTTATTCGAACAGGCTTTTTTTGTTTAATTTTTTCCAATCTTTATCAAATGTTTCCACGCCTTGAGTTGATAGAGGATGCTTAATTGCTTTTTCGATAACTTCAGCCGGAACGGTTATGATATCAACGCCTGCATATGCCAACCTTTGCCATTGATATACGTTGCGAATTGATGCAGCTAAAATTTCTGACTTAAAACCATAGTTCTGTTTTATTGTTACAATATTTTCGACAAAATCTACGCCATCTTTGCCTATATCATCCCAACGGCCTACAAATGGTGAGATAAATGTTACGCCCAGTTTTGCGACCAGCAATGCCTGAATTTCTGTGAAAACTAGCGTGACGTTAATTTTTACTCCATCGCAAACCAGTTTATGGATTGTAGGAAAATATTCCGGCATGCATGGAATTTTTACAACAACATTTTTGGCAAAATTTGAAATTTCTTTTGCCTGTTTATAAACGGCATCCGGATCTTTTTCTACAACTTCAATGCTCACCGGGCCATTAACCATGCTGCAGATATCGAGTAAAACTTTTTTTGTGTTTGAATCTTCCTTGCTTAACAGAGTTGGATTTGTTGTTACCCCGTCGATTAGACCGCTTTCTGTCCATTTTTTAATTTGTTCACGATTGGCGGTATCAAGAAATATTTTCATCTCAGGATCCTTTCTTATTTTATCAAATTACTTTATAAAATTTTTACGATTTCAGTTTGATCTTCTTTGAATTAATAATATTCTAGCATTATTAATTTATTATTAACGTTTTTAACTTTTTGGGAAGAGGTTGTTTTGCTTTAGGGGATACAGTGTTGATAGAAAAAACAAAAAATCTTAGAAGAGATTTTACGGCTACTGGTTATGTAGCAAATCCAGAAAGAACGAAAATCCTAGTTATCTTTCATAACAAACTTCAAAAATGGCTTCCAGCTGGAGGGCACATGGATCCCAATGAGTTGCCTCATGAAGCAGCATTAAGGGAAGTTTTTGAAGAGACAGGAGTAAGTGCTCGCATAATTAGCGATGACTATGATATGGGATTAAATGGAGAATCTGATTGTCAGATTCCTCGACCATACAGTGTGCTTTATCAAATCATTCCACAGAGCAGAAAAGATGTTGAACATATTCATGTTGATTTTATTTATGCAATGGAAGCTAAAGAATCAGAACTCAAAATACAAGTCAAAGAGGTGTCTAGAGTAGAGTGGTTAACAAAAGAAGAAATTCTTACAACTGATTGTTTTGATTCGGTAAGGGGTTTTGTGCGAAATTATTTAAAATAAATTGATGAGACATATATTTAAATTTAAATTAATAGAATTTTTAAATCATGTTAATATTTTTTCCAAAGCATTAAATAATTTGAGCGTGTTAAATGGGATTGAAAGGAGTTTAATGATTTTAAATAAAATTATGACCATTGTTCTGTTATTTTTTATCTCTAATTTATCGGCAGGTACTTTTGACTGTGAAAAATATAAAGAAGAGACTCGGCATCGTCTTCAGTCCGGTAAAAGCGCAGTGAGTCACGATTTGAGTGGGGGTAGATTTGGCGATAGCCTGATATGTTACCTACATGCAAAGTGGATTTCATATAAATACAACATTCCATTACTCTATTATCCGTTTGAATATTCAGACCAGTTGGTTTTGTCTGATGCCGAGTTGATGGTAACTGTTGGAAATGCCAGTTCATTAAAAAAAGAAAAATCCACTGACATAGAACCAATAACGCAAGAGCTGTTTGTTGATACTGTGAAAATTTGTCCGGATGATGGGATTTTGTATATTATTCCATGGTTTCCTGAGTCGTTACAGGAGTATGAACGAATAGAAGATGGGCGTCTTTATTTTTATGTTAATTGGGATGATGAAAAGTTTCTTGAAGAAATTCGTGAGCTCATAAGCCCAAAAAAGAAGCTAGATTTATTACAAATTCCGTCAGATAAAATTACTGTTGCGGTGCATGTCAGAAGAAATAGTAATGGTTTTGATTTGGCAATGTCATTTGATAAAGATTTGCAAGTAAAAGAGGGCAGGCAGTTTCTTGATGACTACTATCCATTCAAATGTGTTGATGACGATTTTTATATATCAGGCATAAAAAAATTGTGCGAATTATTTCAAAATAAACAGATATATATTTATATTTTTACAGATGATAAAGATCCTGAAAAAATTGCAGAAAAATATAAAAACGCACTTAATAATCCATTAATTACATTTGATTATCGCCGTGATAAGCATGATCATACTGTGCATGTTTTGGAAGATTTTTTTTCTATGCTTAAGTTTGATTGTTTAATTCGCTCTGATTCTAACTTTTCTTTGGTTGCTTCAAAATTGGGGAATTATAAGTATGACATATCCCCGGCAGGTTATCAGTTGAAAAATAATCATCCCGTGATTGTACGTGCGAATATTTCTACAAAAATATAATCTACAAAATATGAATTAGTTAAGGAGTTTGGATATATGAATTTTAAGCGATTACGTTTAAAAAAAATTAGTTTTTTTTGTTTTTACGCAATGTTTTTTTTCTCCGCTCAAGCTCATGTTCTTGTCTTTGTTCATCTTGGTTCATCATTGCCTCCATATTTTGAAGAGGCAGTTTTTCAGGCCAGCTTATTTAACTCACCGAATAAAATCTGTGTAATTGTTAATCAGCAAGCATTAGAAAAACCAAATAATCTTGGAAAATTTTCAACGATCTTTGTCGCCGAGTTGTTACCACCGACTGCGCGCCATTTGGCTTTTCGGAAAAATTCTACTCTTGATAAAAATTTTCGCGATTCATTTTGGTTTTATACCTCTGAGCGTTTTTTATATCTTGATGACTTTATGCAGGAGTATAATGTTAAAGATGTGTTTCATATAGAAAGCGATGTTGTCCTTTTTTTTGATCTCAAAGATTTATTACCTGTTTTTCAGCAGCAATATAACAATCAAATTGCTGCTGTATTTGATAATGATGATAGGTGTATTCCAAGTTTTATTTACGCATCAGATAAAGATGCAATGTCACACCTTGCAGAATTTATGGTTGAAAATGCAGATTCAGGTAAAAATGATATGGAAGTGTTGGGGCTTTATAAAAAACAGCATCCTACGAAAATAAAAAATTTGCCTATTATTCCGGATTCTTACCATGAAGTTTATTCGCTTGAAAGTTCCAGTGGGTGTAAAACGCAAAATCCATCTGACTTCTCAGTTAATGTTAATAAGTTTCAATCTGTTTTTGACGCTGCTGCGATAGGTCAGTATTTTGGTGGGGTTGATCCGCGCAAAGGTCCATCGGCTCCCGGATTTATTAATGAACTCTGTTTGTTTAATCCGGCAAATTTAAATTATGAAGCAAAATTTGACGAGCAAGGTCGGTTGATCCCTTATCTATTATTTCAAGATAAAAAGTATCGTATTAATAATTTGCATATTCATTCCAAGAATTTAAAGCCATTTTTATCAAAAGATTTTGTTGATTTTAAGTATAAATTTTCAAATGATCCGATAGATGTTGTAATTCCATGCATAAAAAAAGACCAACGAACATTAGATCTAGTTATAGCAGGTATAAAAGCGAATGCGTTTAACATTCGAAACGTTTATTTGGTGGCTCCGGAACGTTTATCTATAAACGCAACTTGGATAGATGAGAATAGTTTCCCATTTACTCAAAAAGATATTGCCATGCAGATATTCAATAATGATGAGGTTAAAGCTAATGAATATATGATGAGCAAAGATTCAAGAACTGGGTGGATATATCAGCAGTTATTAAAATTTTATGCACCATTTGTTATTCCCGGCATATCACAAAATGTTTTAATTCTGGATGCGGATACGGTATTTTTAAGACCGGTAAAATTTCAGGCACAATCAGGGGCTGCACTTTTCAATCCCTCCCCAGAGTATTATCCCCCATATTTTGAACATGCTCAAAAAGTTATTCCGGGATTCAGAAAAATTTTTGGACAGTATTCCGGTGTCTCTCATCACATGCTGTTCCAGCGATGTGTTTTGGAAGACCTGTTCCAAACAATCAGAAACACTCATAATGTTGAGCCTTGGATTGCACTTGTTAAAAATATAGGGAAGAAAGATCTTTTTGGATCCGGGCTTTCTGAGTATGAGATTTATTTTAACTTTCTTTTTGCGCGTGATGGTCATGTTCAGATTAGGTCTTTAAAATGGGTAGAAAGTGGTAACATAAACAAATTGCAAGAATACAAAAGTGAAGGTTACGACTATGTTTCTTTTCATTCAAATTATCCTGCTAGTGCAGAATTTAGGCATATCGGGGCTGAGGATTTGTAACAAATATTTTTGTACGTTAGTTTTAATTACTCAGGCTTTAAGTCATCAATATTGCGCTTTAGTACTTCACAGAAAGAGTTGATAACGAGTGCCAATTTTTCTGCAAGTTCTTCTTTATAAATATGAGAAGTTAAATTTCTACTTTTAAGCATTTCAAAAAATATTTCAGTATCTTCTTCAGAAATTAACTTTGCTTTGCATCCGGATCGGATTACGTCTTTGGGAGAATCTGTGTTTGCAATAATACCCTTTTCGGATAGATATTCTTTGAGATATTTCCAAAATAATTCAATAGAAAACTCAAATCGTTGAGCTAGAGAATCTCGCGCTGCTTTATACATGTCTTCATATGTAACGTCTTCATCTATAAAATTTGGTAGGGATTTTGTCTTTTTATTTTTAATTTTTTCAAAAACAAAAATAGCTCTTTCTAGTGTTTTTATCGCTGAAGTTAAAGATTCATATTTTAATTTTAATTTTGCCACAGAATTCCTTCATTTTTTACTTCTTCTTTGAGTAAATCTGAAGCTGTCTTTAAGTCTACAATATCAACAAAAACTGGGATGTTGGTTTCTTCTATTTCGTTTTGAATTGCCAAAATATCCAATAGCGAAATTTCTTTTTCTGCTTCAATTGCAAGGTCAAAGTCAGATCCTGATTTATGATCCTGTCTTGCTCTAGACCCAAATAAGTACACTTTGCAGTTTGGGATTTTCTTGTTGATTATATCCAGCAAAATTTTTTTATATCGATTTTCTAGACTCATTTTTCAATTCCCAAATTAACTTTATTGTCGATAACGACATAGGTAACCTTCTGTAAATTCAAATGTTTTTTGTATATAAGGATCATCTATTTCCCACTCGCCAATAATCTCATAAAAATATTGACCTTTTGTAGGGTCCGCTTCTCCGTCTTCATAGATAGGAACGAAATATTTTTTTTGAATTCTAATTTTACCTTTGTTGTCATCACTTATAAAAAAATTATATTCCATTAAGTTTTCAGGTTTTGCATCTACATGCTCTGAAATCATCGCAGTTGCCGATTTAGTAAGTATGAACAAAAATAAAATTAAAAATTTGAATGGTGTTTTCATGGTATTTTTTTTCATGATACTTTTTATCTTTCTTATTTAACGACAAAGCTAATCAAGCGATCGGACACAAAGACAACTTTTACTATCTGTTTGTCCTGCAGCCAATTTGCAATAATAATTTTTGCTTGAGGTTCTACTGTCATTTGTGTTGACCCTTTAGGTAAAACGACGGTGCCACGTAATTTGCCATTAACCTGAATTGCAAATTCAACATCGTTTTCTGCGGCCAGTGAAGCATCAAACGCTTGCCATTTACAGTTTTCAAGTTGTTTGCCAAGCAACTGCTCAATTAATTCGCTGGAAAAGTGTGGTGTAATAATTGAAATTGACACAAGTAGCTGTTCAAGTATTTTGTGGTCAAGCTTATATTTGTTCTCTGTTAACTCGTTTAAATATTCCATTATTGCAGAAACTGCTGTGTTTACTTTGAAATCATCAATTCGCTCTTGATATTTTTTCAAGAAGCGATGAAATGCACGTTTCGATTTTTCGTCTGCTTCTTTGCCTGCAGCCAAAATATTTTCAGAATTTGTCAGATATGCCCATAGGCGATTCAAAAATGAACGTACGCCTTTGATCGAATCAGATTGCCATTCGCAATCAAGCTCTGGTGGACCCATGAATAGCTCGTACATTCGTAATGTATCTGCACCCATATTATCAATAATCTCATCCGGTGTTACTACATTGCCTTTTGATTTAGACATTTTTTCAACGCGACCGGTTATGGAAGATTTCATGCAAACCATTCCCTGATTAAAGAGTTTTGCAAATGGTTCATCAAAATCAAGATATCCGGCGTCGTGTAAAACTTTGATGTAAAAACGAGAATAGAGAAGGTGAAGAACTGCATGTTCAATTCCGCCAACATAAAGATCAACTGGCATCCAGTATTTTACATCTTTTGGATTAAATGCATGTTTATTGTCATGAGGACTTGTGTATCGTAAAAAGTACCAGCAAGATCCTGCCCACTGTGGCATTGTGTTTGTTTCGCGCTTTGCAGGGCCACCACATTCAGGACAAGTGGTGTTTACCCATTCTTCAATTCCGGCCAGTGGAGATTCTCCAGTTCCTGTTGGCTCATATTTTTCAACATCTGGAAGCAGTATAGGGAGTTGGTCTTCCGGTACGGCTACGATGCCACATTTTTTGCAATGAACAAGTGGAATTGGCTCACCCCAGTAACGTTGACGAGAGAATGTCCAGTCTCGTAATTTATATGTTACGTGTTGTTCCGCGTTTCCCTGCTTTGAAAGAAAATCAATTATATTTTTCGCGCCTTCGGTTTTAGCATCCAGTCCATCAAATTGGCCGCTATTGATCATTATACCATCGGCTTCAAATGCTTGAGTTAATTTGCCATTGATATCTCTGGCTTCAGAAGATGCATTGCTTGATTTGATAACTTCTTTGATTGGTAAATCAAATTTTTTTGCAAATTCAAAATCGCGTTGATCATGCGCGGGTACTGCCATAATTATGCCTGTACCATAATGTTTAAGAACATAGCTTGAAAGATAAATTGGAAGCTTTTCATTATTTACAGGGTTTATAGCGTAATGTCCTGTAAAAACTCCGGTTTTATCTTTGGTGTCTGATGTTCGGTCAAGATCACTAAGTTTGGCAACTTCGGTTTGATAAGATTTTACTTGGGCGAGCTGCTCTTTTGTGGTGATTTTATCGACCAAGTCATGGTCTGGTGCCATTACAAGAAATGATGCACCAAAGAGAGTGTCAGGGCGTGTTGTGAAAACAACTAAATCTATTCCATTATCCGTTTTAAAAGTAACTTTTGCTCCAACGCTCTTACCTATCCAGTTGGTTTGCATCAATTTTACTTTTTCCGGCCAGTCCAATTTTTCGAGTCCAGAAATTAATTTTTCAGCATATTTTGTAATTCTTAAAACCCATTGTCTGATTGGTTTTTGGAATGTTTGTGTTCCGCATCTGTCACAAGCTCCACCTACAACCTCTTCGTTGGCTAGGCCTGTTAGACATTTTGGGCACCAGTTAATTGGCATATTTTGTTCATAAGCAAGGCCCATTTTAAACATTTGTAAAAATATCCACTGTGTCCATCGATAATAATCTGGATCGGTAGTATTTACCTCTCTGTCCCAATCATACATTGCGCCAATTTTTTCAAGCTGTTTTTTAAAACTTTCAATATTTTGTTTTGTACAAATTGCCGGATGAATTCCCTGCTTGATTGCGTAATTTTCTGCTGGAAGTCCAAATGCATCCCATCCCATTGGATGTAAAACATTGTAGCCCATTAACCATTTCATACGGGCGTAAACGTCAGAAAACACATACCCTTTCCAGTGGCCAACGTGTAGCCCTGCTCCGGATGGATATGGGAACATATCAAGACAATAAAATTTTTTATCGGAGTGATTATTTCTTGTTTTAAAGTACGGATTTTTGCGCCAGTACATGCGCCATTTTTCTTCAATGGTTTTAAAATCATAACTCATGAGCAATCCTTCATAATTAACAGTTCAAAATTAACTTGTAGATTAACATAATTTCTGTGGCTTTGAAAACATGAAGAGTAGATCGTTATTAAAAATGTGAGCATATGACGATTGCTGTTTAAATCTGATTAATTATTTACAAATGATAAATTTATTGACTTAAAAGTATTCAACTTTGTAGCCTGGTACTAGAAGCGAGAAAGTCATTTTTATGCATGGGGCCTAGTAACTTGGTTTTTCTAGGGGGGAGTGTTTATGAAATCCAGAGTAACAAGAGAATGTTGTTTTTATTTGGCAAAATATTTTCTATTAATATTTTTATTGTTTTTTTCGCATGCGATTTTTGCATCAGATGCCGAATGGACAGTTCTTGTTTATGTTCAGGCAAATAATAATCTTAAAAATTTTGCTCAGCGTAATTTTGCTGACATGGCTTCAATTGGGTCGAGCGAAAATTTAAATATTCTTATGCAAAGTTACTTTCCTCAAATAAATGGAACATCCCGATACAAAATAGAAAAAGGTAAAATGGTATTGGATGCCCACCTCTCAGCAAATAGCGATGGAACGACAGCAAGAGATTTGGTTGATGCAATGCGTTGGGCAGTGACAAAATATCCGGCAAAAAAATATGCTCTTATTTTATGGAATCATGGAGTTGGAATTCTAGATCCGGCTTGGGGAAATAAAAGTCCATATCAAACAACACAAAAATTTTACATTGAACCTGCGCTACTTGACGTTTCGCCCAGAATTCAAATAGATGGGTTGACCTTTGATGCTACGACTCTTGATACAAGACAAACTTTAACATATTGTCAGTCTGATATTGATTTGACCTCTGCTCAAGAGATTGAAAAAATTTTAAGAGATACTGAGGAGCAGGTAAAGAATGGTGCAAAGCTTGAAGAGTATCTAATCCGTGGAATTCTTTTTAACGAACAGTCGAGAAATTATATGACCAATCAGGCTCTTACTGATGCTTTGTATGAGATAAAAACGAGTATTTTGAAAAATAATAAAATTGACGTTTTGGGTATGGATGCATGTTTAATGGCAATGATAGAGGTTGGATATCAGGCAAAAAGTTTTGCGCATTATCTTATTGCATCTGAAGAAGCAGAGTTAGCACATGGTTGGGACTATGCAGCTTTGTGTGACGTTTTAAGCAGTAAAAATTGTAGTCCGGCTCAGGTTGCGCAGGGGGTTGTTCTTGCATATGAAATGTTCTATAAAAATAAAATTCAGTTTTATACTCAGTCGGCTATTGATTTGAATTGTATGGATGATCTTAAAAAGTCTGTGGATGAGTTTGTCTATAACATAAAGTTATGTAAAAATATTGATAAAACTTTAACCGATCAACTAGTTAAAAAAGCAAGAAGTTTATGTTTACAATTTAGTGCTACAAATTATGTTGATTTGCATTCGTATTGCTCAGAATTGTTAAATCAGATTGATGCTTTTAAAAACAATCAGTCTGTAAATAAGCGTGAATTTGTAAATTTAAAAAATTCATTGGTAAAAACAAATAAAAGTATAGAGCAATCAGTTATTGCAAATGTCTCAGGTAAGCAATTTTTAAACGCAAAGGGACTTTCGATTTATTTCCCAAAATCTCATATGGAGCAGTCTTACTTACAATCGGATTTTGGTAAAAATTCAGCGTGGACAAATTTTATTTTGGATAATATAAAAAATAATTAATTCGTAAAATAATATTCTTAAAATGACAGGGCCATTGAAATACAATGGCCCTGTCTAATTGATAACTAACGATAAGTCTTAATAAACTGAGTCCAAGCTGTGCTCTGCGCAAAAATTGTCTTGTTATAAGATGAATCAATTTGTCCGGAGCTTGGATAATAAATGGAAATCCCTTTTGTTCCCGAATAAACGGGGCCTACGGCTTTTTGTAAAACCACATTACCAATTTTACTTAAACCATCTTGTAAAACAGCGTTCAGAATATTTAAGACTTTTTGATATTCTTTGCTTGGGGTTGAATTTGGTTTTTTATTCTGTCTTTCCAAAATTAATGAAGATTTAGGGCTTGCTTTCTTTGTATTATTCAAGACGTTGGCATAGAAAGAATAAAGATCTATATATTCCGACATTTCAAAGGATATCGACGCCTTTCTTGCGGCAAGGATAATGCTTTTTGTTTTTGTCTTATCAATTTTACTGCACGCTGCAACAGCGGTAATAAACTGGTTAATATTTTGTTTTATCAAATCAATTGAAGCTACATTAATTGCAGAGAGCGTAAAATCTGGTGTTGGCATTTGTGAGGTATAAAAATTCTTGTATGATGAGACCATGCTTTGTGCCAATTGCAATGAAGTTGTGCCTGCAGGATTTAATGATAGCGGTTTTATGAATTGTGAATATGGGAATCCATATCCCGGTATAGTTTGTTGTGAGCCAACGAATATATTAACCAACCCTTTCATCTGGTAAGTAACTTCTACCATTGCCATTAAACATGCATCCATTGCTATTAAATCAAGATTTTTTCCAAGCAACTTTTTTATTTGTGTTAGTGTGCTGGTCAATCCCTGATTTGTTAAACACGTACTTTGTGAATCATCATATAATATGCCGCGTTCTGCCAAAGAAGGCATAAAATTCAACCAGCTAGAACCACTAATTATGTTTCGAGATCCAGGCAAAAAGTCTTCTATTCCGCTTCCATGGTCCCAAAGTATAAGAGCATAATTATTTGCGGGATAATTTTTAATGGCCCATTCCATTGAGCTCACCAGTTCTTTTGCAGGATTATAACCCATCTCTGAGGTTAGAGATCCAACCTCAATTTTCCCGCCCGGGGTTATTTTGTAACGCCAGGTTTTGTTATTACTTGGTTGATCCCATTGCACAAGAATATTAACTCCGTTCAGTGATGCAAGTCCTGCCGCCATATCATTCATATTATAGGAGGCATAAGGTGCAAGGTTATTATCCGCAGCTATGTATACCAACATTGTCCATGCGGCCGCACCCTTTGTTTCACTGATTGGCATTATGTTAATATTTTCAGGTGAATTTGACGATGCTTTACCAAGTAGACAAAAAAGAATCATCAAGCTAAATAAAAATTTACTTATTCTCATCTGTAAACCCCTGCATTAAAGTTTGATTTGTTACATTTTGTGATTTATCTCGAGTTGGTAAATTTAATAATATTAAAAAACTTTTATAAAATGCAATAAACAGTAGTTTGTTTTTTATGTTGCTTGCAAAAAATATTAAATTCGTAAAAAATACTTGTTAAGAACAGATTTTATTTTGGGAGCATTTTGTTTCTTATTTATGGGAAAGGATTTGGTGATGAGTAATCTTAAAAGAGTTTTTTTTATTTCGTGTTTGTGCTGCGCTTTCTTTTCAATTAAAATGCATGCTGCCATATTGGCTGAATGGACTGTTCTGGTTTATCTTCAAGCGGACAATAACCTGGCCCCATTTGCTGAATATAACATCAAAGATATGCAAGGTGGTGTATATGCAAATTCGTCTCTGGTTAATATTTTAGTTCAATGGGATCAGCCCAGAAATAATAGAACTTGGAGATATAAAATTGTAAAAAATGGTCGAATTGAGGATGAGTCCCTGACATCAGAAATGGGAATCAACCCTGGGCAGGAGATAGTAACATGTGCCTCCTGGGTTAAGCGAAAATATCCGGCAAAAAAATATGCATTTGTCCTATGGAATCACGGAAATGGTTTTTCAGATGCTAGAAGTGTTGAGGAAAAAGATCGGGGCATTCTTTATGATTATACTCAAAACACATTTCTGACAAATCAAGCTATGACTCAAGCTTTTACCCAAATGAAGGCCATACTGGGCCATTCGGTTGACATCGTTGGAATGGATGCTTGCATGATGAATATGATTGAAGTGGCTTATCAACTTCGTGGACTGGTTAACGTTATGGTTAGTTCAGAGGAAACGGAACCGGGTTACGGATGGGCATACTCCGGATTTATAAGACCACTAACTTCCAATCCCACAGGCTTTGATGCAAAAAGACTGGCACAATCGATTGTATCATCATATGGTGTTTTTTACAGAAAAATTGGTGAAACCGATTTCACCCAGTCTGCTTTTGATATGGCTTATCTGAATTCACTTAAAACTAACATTGATAATATGATTTTATTAGTTAATGAATGTAAAAAATACAAATCTACGCAAATTAAAAATGCAGTAATTGCAGCGAGATTAAAAACTCTTACTTTTTATGTTTCAGATTATGTTGATCTTTATTCTTTTTACAAAAAATTCTATTCACAAATTTATACCATACGTAGATCAATAAAAGTAGTAAGCAATTACACGAGAGCTTTAGATAGGTTAAAGAAAGTCCTAGTTCAGGGTTTAACCCTGATTAATACATCCGTGGTAGCAAATGCTGTTGGGTCTAGGAATATAGATGCACATGGTGTTTCAATTTATTTTCCAAACCCAACTAGGCCATTGTATATTGACCCAACATACCCATTAACATTATTTGCTCAACAGTCTAAGTGGTTAAGTTTTATAAAAACTAATAGAAAGTAGGTACTATTTTGCGACAGCTTTAGCCTCCGGAATAAACTTCCAGTAGGTATAATCCTCTCCATCGGTTCCACTTTTTTGAAACAGTATCACGTCAATTACATCAGGCAGCCTGAATTTTTGTAAAAACATTGGTTGTTGGAAAAGTGGCCAAAAAAAGTACTGATCAAGTTGCTTGCAGTGAAAAATTAGCCACGCATACTTTGCATAATCAGGTTGTGGCATTTTGGTTACAGCACTTAGACTTTTTTTGTCGACATCATACATCAAATACTTTTTATCAGGAGTTATTATATTTCCAGCATAGTATTCACCACTGTTGCCGAACAATTCTTGTTGAATACTTTCTCCTGTTTCGCAACGCAGTTTTGTGTATTCAATTATAAACGTGCTGGAATTTTCTACGTACCTGTTAACTGTTAACTGGAATCCACGTGGATCTCGACTGTCCGGCGTGTACCATAAAAATTTGTCACTTTCAGCGCCAACACATTGGAGTTTTCCTTTAAAAATTGTTAATCCCGGACGGGGGATTGCGACGGCAGCGTTCAACGAAAGGTTGCCGAAAAAAAGTTCGACTATTACTAATACTAAAAATTTTAAAAACTTATTCATAACCTGCCCCTCTATTTTTCAACCACAAGAGATCCTGATTTTTCAGGCTCAGGATACTTTATCGCTTTCTAACTTAACTCTATCATATCAGTTATATTAATTTCAATTATTTAATATTTTATTTCTACCTCATTTTCCTATGAAAAAGTGGGGAGTTTTGATAGTTTATGGCATAGTTTGATTTAAAAATCTGCGAAAATAGGAGATATTTCGATGGAAATACAAAAAAATCCAACAGTTGTGCCACAAAAAGCTGTAAAAGCTGAAAAAATTTTGGTCGTTAAGCGCAATAAAATTCTACAAGAAGATGCGTTTTCCGGCTTTCTACCGATAACAAATTTTGAAAATTATCTCGAAATTATAAGTAATAATAAAGAATTTTTGTGGCGTGCAGATATGGAGTTAGACACTAATTATAAGCAGATTATTCCATATTTAATTTTTAATTTTGAAGATAAATTCTTTTTAATGCAGCGAAAAAGCACGGCAAGCGAAAGCAGACTGAAAAATAAGTACTCGCTTGGCATTGGCGGGCATATTAGACAAGAGGATATGCAGAGTAATGACATTTTTGACTGGGCAAAAAGAGAGTTTGCAGAAGAGGTAAATTATCAGGGTAATATCAGCATCAAGCCAATTGGCGTAATTAATGATGATGGGAGTGCTGTTGGACAGGTTCATATGGGTTTTGTTTTTTTGCTTACCGGTGATTCAGATAATATAAAAGTTAAATCAGAATTAAAAGATGGAACGCTTTTAACCCTTAAGGAATGCGAACATTTTTATTCTTCAATGGAGAGCTGGACTCAGCTTGTGGTAAGTTATTTAAATACTTTGAAGTTTTAGTCAAAAAAGGCCAAGCATGTTAAATAAAGAACAAATTTTATATTTAAAACACCAGGCCCTTAATTTAAGAATTGATTCTATTCGTGCAACAGTGCAGAGTAAATCAGGCCATCCTACCTCATGTCTCTCCATAGCTGACATTGTTTCAACAATATTTTTCAATTTTTTACATTATGATTTAAAAAATCCAAAGTATCGAAATAATGATCGTGTAATTCTTTCCAAAGGCCATGCAGTTCCGGTAATATATGCTGCATGGAAGCTGTTGGGTGTAATCAGCGATGATGAACTGTTGACCTTGCGTAAGTTTACGTCGCCGCTTGAAGGACATCCAACACCACGTTTTGCATATAATGAAGCTACAACCGGGTCATTGGGCCAAGGCCTATCAGTTGGATTAGGCATGGCGCTAGCTGCTCGTATGGATAAACTTGATTACACCACCTACGTTCTGATGGGTGACGGAGAAATCGCTGAAGGTTCTATTTGGGAGGCCGCAGAACTTGCCGCTTTTTATAATATTGATAATTTAATTGGATTTGTTGATTGCAACCGCTTAGGCCAGACTGGTCAAACACTCCATGAGCATAAAATTCAAAATTATGTTAATAAATTTCAAGCTTTTGGCTGGAAGACACTTTCTATTGATGGACATGATATTTCTCAAATAGTCGATGCAATTAATATCGCAAAAAGTACAAAAAACCAACCAACGATGATTATTGCAAAGACGTTCAAGGGCCATGGGCTTGAAGGAATAGAGGACGAATTAAATTGGCATGGCAAGCCTCTTTTTCAAGAGCTTGCAGAAAAAGCAATTGCACAGCTCAAAATAAGATTTAAAGAAGAGTCAGAATTTAAACCAAGTATGAAGTATACCCTGGCAATCCCAACGGACATAAAAACCAAAAAAACAAATTTTGTTCAAGCTGACTTATCCGAAGGCATAAATAAAAAATATTTTGAAAAGAATGCTTTGCTTTCAACGCGTAAGGCTTATGGATATGCTTTACAAACACTTGGGGAAAATAATTCCGAAATTGTTGCGCTTGATGCCGATGTTAGTAATTCAACATTTGCAGAATTTTTTGCTAAAAAATTTCCTGAAAGATTCATTCAGTGTTTTATTGCTGAACAAAATATGATTAGCGTTAGCACCGGGCTGCAAACTCGAGGCAAAATTCCTTTTGCTGCAACATTTGCAGCATTTTTAACTCGTGCTTTTGATCAGTTGCGCATGGCAGGAGTTGGTCAAAATGCTTTGAGAATTTGTGGCTCTCATTGTGGTGTTTCAATCGGACAAGATGGGCCATCGCAGATGGGTCTTGAAGATATAGCAATGTTTAATGCAATTCCAAATTCAATAATATTATACCCATCAGATGCTGTTTGTACTTACAATCTTATGAACCAGTGTGCTGCTTACAACGATGGTATATCATACCTGCGTACCACACGCGCAGATACACAGATTATTTATGATATAGACGAAAAATTCGAAATTGGAAAATGCAAAGTTTTACGACAAAGTTGTAACGATATTTGTTGCATTGTAGCTGCGGGCATTACATTACACGAAGCGCTTAATGCTTATGATTTGCTCAAAGCAGAAGGCATTTTTGTTTCTGTTATAGATTTGTACTCAATAAAACCTATGGATATAGAAACAATAGTGAAAATTGCACAAAATTCGAACAATAAAATTATATCAGTTGAAGATCATTATATTAATGGTGGCATTGGGCAGATTCTTGCGGGGCAAATTATTAATTCTGAGATTAAACAAAAAATGCTTGGTGTTACAAAGATTTCCAGATCCGGGACACCTGAAGAGCTCATGCATGATGCCGGAATAGAAGCGCACCATATTATTAAAGCTGTAAAAGAAATTTAACTAATTTGAAGTAATTTGATTGATAAAGGGACATTTTTGTTGTTACAGGTGATATTTTTGGCTAAAAAACATTTTTATTTACAATGGCATTTATCAAAAAATACTTTTAATTCAGTTTAGTAATTTTGTGTGGGTTTTGGTTTTTGTAGAAAGGGTTGTAGATATGTTTTGCAAATTTACTTGCTGGATTGCAGCTTTTATTGCGTCAGTTGGTGCAATAAACTGGGGATTGGTTGCATTTTTGAATTTTAATCTCGTAGAATATGTTCAGAAAATTTCCGGAGTCGAAGGTTTAGATAAAATTATTTACGGAATAGTTGCAGTTGCAGGTGTTTACAAATTAATAGCACTATTCTTTTTTAGAAACTAATTGATTAGATACTAATCTAGTAAAAAAAGGGCCGGTTTTGTACCAGCCCTTTTTTGCTTTTTAAGAATTTTATTTTTATTCGTTGATTTCAACTTGTCCGCCCAGGGCTCGAATCTTGATTTCGAGTTGGTCGTATCCACGTCTCCAATGGTGCAATCCGGAAACATGAGTTTGTCCATCTGCGGCAAGTCCTGCAAGAACAAGTGCGCAGGATGCGCGGATATCTGTAGCAATTAATTTGTTCCCATAAAGATTTTCAACCCCACGAATAAGCGCCTGATTTCCGGCTAATGAAATTTGAGCACCCATTTTTTGTAACTCTTGGACGTGCATAAAACGATTTTCAAAGACTGTCTCTTCAACCAAACTTGTGCCATTTGCAAGACATAGGGCTGCCATTGTTGGAGCTTGTAAATCTGTTGGGAATGCGGGATATGGACCGGTTTTTATTTTAACGCCCTGTGGTAGTCTCGTTCCGGTAAGTCTAATGCCACGAGTTGGGTTATTTTCATCTGCGCAGACGCCTGTTTCTACTTTATGTCCCATTTCGCGCATTTTTTCAACAAACATGTCCATGTGGTCAGCTATTGCGTTTGTTACTGTTACGCATCCTCCGGTGATTGCTGCTGTAAGTAAAAATGTTCCGGCTTCCAATCTGTCAGGTATAATAGCGTGATGGACGGGTTTTAATTCGCTTACCCCATTGATATATAAAAATGCGCCATTTCCACACTTTATGTTCGCGCCCATTTTATTCAAAATATCAATCAGGTCAAGAACTTCAGGTTCAAGCGCTGCATTAACGATTGTTGTTTGTCCCTCGGTTAAAGCGGCAAGCATCATTAAATTTTCAGTTGCGCCAACGCTTGGATATTCAAAAATTATTCTGCTGTTAAGTGATTCATTTGCATTGAGTTTTTCAGCATTGATGTAACAACCGTCTTCCTCGATTTTAATTCCCATCTTTTTAAATCCGTTTAGATGGTAATCGATTGGGCGTGCTCCCAAAACGCATCCCCCGGGGAATGCAACCTTTGCTTTGCCGAATCTGGCAAGAAGCGGCCCCATAACTAAAATAGAGGCTCTCATTTTATTCATTATTTCAGGCTTAACTTCAAATTGATTTAAATTTGATGTGTCGACGGTCAGCTGTTTATTTTCCACGTTAAATTCAACTTCAGCCCCCAAGTCTTGCAGTAGCATTATCATGTGGTTGACGTCTGAGGAATTAGGAACGTTATCTAGGACAGAGCGTCCTTTGGCTAAGATTAACGAACTTATGATAACGAGGACGGCATTTTTTGCTCCTGCAACTTCAACTGAACCGTGAATTTCAAGAGACTTTTTTACCAAAATATGAGCACCCAACATAAATCTTCCATAAAAAAAGAGTAAAAAAACATCAATACCATATAACCCAAAGAACTAGACTATCAGCAATTTTAATTAAATGAACAACAAAATTTATTAGGGTACTTTTTTGGGGGCTTAAATTTCATTAAATCAAGTATTTAAATTGATAAGTAAATTTATTGACTATGAGTGAGTAAAGAGATGAAAAAATCTATAAATATTGAAAAAATTGTATAAGGTGTTAGCATACTTGAACTAAATCTTAATTTGGTTATTTTCTAAACAAGAATATTTGCGCCTTATGTTTTTATGCAAGTTATTTTCAACAAAGGATTTGATGTGAGTTCAATATTAAAAAAACAACATAGTAGTTTTTTAGGTAGTAGTTTTTTAGCTGGTTTATTATTTTTAACTTTTAGTCTAAACGCTTACTCTGATGATCTGTTCATACCATTAATAGACAAGGCTGATAGGGCTAGAGTTGAGTTTAATGATCTATATAAATATTTTTTAGAACAGGACCCGGAAGTATTTAAAGATTCTAGTGAAAAACTTAGTGAGAATTTTAAATTAAAGCCAAATATTACAGGGCGTATTCTAGAAAACGGTCCGGTATTATTGAATCTTATTGAATGGCTTGATAAAAACAAAAAAAATGACGTAGCTGGTCTCTTGCTTTTGCGTAAGTTGAACAGGTTTCTTTATTTGGAGTTTAGGCATTTTGTTGGTCATCTAAATGTTAATAAAAAGTATGAAGGTCGACTGGTTGGACTATTGCATAACTTTTATAAATTTAAGGTTTCTGCAAAGTCCGGATCGGTGGAGGAGAAGCTAAAATACGAATTTCCATTTCAGGCAGCAATTTCAAAAGCTATGCTTTTTATACTGATTGTTAATGCATCAAGTCTTAATTATGATGAAAAAGTTGAAAACGTAGCCTACTTTCTTGATAAGATACGCAGAGAGTTGCTGGAAATTAAAAGTCATTATTCCGATGGTTGCAATATACGAACAGCAGATGTAAACGACTTTGTTGAGTTATTGCAGACTTATGCTGCAAAAGAACCGGTGCTTGGTCCAAATTATTTTAAACGAATTCTGATTTCTATTGCGGTTATTGGAGTAATCGTATTGGTGTCTTGGATTGTTTATAATAAGGGAAAGGACATTAAAGATGAGGCCGAAAAAGATTTAAAAGCTCTAGTAAAATCATTTGGTGGACTTTTCGTAGAAGGTACGATTGATTATCTAAATAAACCCGAAACCAAGGAAAAATTGCATGGTGCTGTGCAAGACTATACCCATGTGGCAGTTGCGGAATCTTTAAATACAGTATGTGAATCGGATGCGGGTATTTTTCGTAAGTTTGTTCCACATACTGTCCCTGTAAATAGGGCTGCTGCTGCGGATTCAAATGTACATGTCGATGATCCTGAAGCTGCTGCAGCAATCGCAGGTGCGGGTGATGATGGAGGTTCTGAAAAGATAAGTTGGGGACAATGGCTTTTTGGTCGGTAAGAAAGGCTGGTAATAAACAATGAGTAGCAAATGAAGTTAAAAAAAATATTTTTATGTCTGTTTATTAGTGGATCATTTTTAAATTTGATGTCTAGTAGCCCTGCATTGCGGGGCTACTCAGATGATTTATTTACTCATCTGGATGATAAAAGCTTGATTGCTCAGGAAGAGTTTGAAGATCTATACAAGGACCTTTTAAATAAAGATTTTTTTTCAGAAGATGAAAAAAAACTTTTTCTAAAAGGCTCTATTGATAAAAATATTCTTCAATCAGGACCGGTTTTACTTAATCTTATTGAATGGGGCCAAAAAAATAAACAAAACGATCCAATGGCGCAGTTATTGCTCCAAAAACTTGGCCGATATTTTTACTTTGCATTTAGAAATTTTGTTAATGAAATAGATATTGAGAAAAAAGATAAGGGCAGATTTTACTGTCTTTTGCATAAATTTTATAAATTTAATATTTCAAATGAAACACCTTCAAATGATGTGTTCCAGCAATCTATATACCCATTCCGTGCGACGCTTTCAAAGGCGATGATTTTTCTTTTAATTGTGAATTCCACAGATTTATCATATAAAGAGAAAATTAAACACTCTGTGTATTATCTTGATAAAATAAAAAGAGAATTATCTGAGGTTAAAAAAACGTTGGCGGATTGTTCTTTAAAAGATGAAGAGATAGATGAGTTTATTGAGTTTTTGCAGGTGTATTCAGTTGCGGAGCCACTATTAAAACCATCTTTTTTGAAAACTTTTTTAAAGATAATGAGTGTTGTCCTTGTTGTTTTTATAGTAATTTGTGTTGTGATTTGGTTTGTGGCTAAGCAGTCAGGCAAACACGTAATAGATTGGGCTGACGGTTTTCTACAACAAATGCTAGATATATTCGATGAAAAAGCGAAAAAGGCTGACAGTTCACCGGTTATAAAAGTTACTTGTGGGCTAATTCAATATGCGCTCGAGCGTGTAAGGGCTAAATCACAAAAGCAACCAGAGTCCAAAGTTGTTGAGTCGGCTCCAGGACCTGGATTTTGGGGCAAAATTGGATCAGGATTTAGTTCGTTTGGACAATGGGTTTCAAGTTTTGGAAATCGAGGGAATGTTCCTGCGCCACAACCCAAGTAAATATAAAAAAATTTAAATATAAAAAAGTTGAAGGATAAAAATGGAAGATAAAAAATTAAAAGGGCGATTGGAAGTTGTTTGCGGGTCAATGTTTTCCGGCAAAACAGAAGAGTTACTTCGTCGTTTAAAACGTGCAGAATTTGCAAAACAGAATGTTTTGACTATCAAGCACTCAATAGATAAACGCAAAAGCATGTGCGCAACCAGCGTTGTTTCGCACCAAGGAAGAGAACGTAATGCCTTTATTGTCGGCGGTTCTGATGACAATATTGAGAAAATTTTAGAGCTTGCGAATAAAAACATAGATGTGGTTGGAATTGATGAAATTCAATTTTTTCCAGTAAAAATAGTTGATGTAATTTGCAAACTTGTTGAAAATGGAAAGCGGGTTATTGTTGCCGGGCTTGATCTCGATTTTAAGGGTGAACCATTTGGAATAGTTCCCGTGCTGATGGCGATTGCCGATGAAGTTTTGAAATTTAAAGCAATTTGCGTTGTTTGCGGAAAAGATGCTCATCACACGCAGCGAATTATAAACGGTCAGCCTGCAAAATATTCTGACCCTATTATTTTGGTTGGGGCTGAAGAATGCTATGAGGCTAGGTGCAGGAACTGTTTTGCAATAGACCAAAGGCCGTGCCTGGTTCCAAGTATTCTTTTAGGTAATCAAAACAAAGTTGGTGAGCAAAGTTTATAAGATTTGTGTTTTACCGGCGGCGTTTTTAAACCATGTGTTTTCTGGCGAAATAAAATTAAAATTTATGGCAAAAATAAAAACTAGTTATCGCTGTACTAACTGTTCTTACCAAAGTGTGAAGTGGATTGGATGTTGCCCTTCATGCAACGAATGGAACAGTTTTTCTGAATCTGTAGATGAATCAAGTGAAATTGGTGCTTCAAAAAAAAGTGGAAATGCTACAAATCTTAAATTGTTTAAGCTTGAAGACATAAAAATTGATTCACAAACTCGAATGGTTTCTGGGGTTAAAGAGTGGGACAATGTTCTTGGTGGTGGCGTGCTTCCCGGTTCATTTATAATTTTGACCGGTGATCCCGGTATTGGCAAATCAACTTTGCTACTTCAAATTGCAGATAAAATTTCGCAAAATAAAAAAGTTGCATATTTTTCGTCAGAAGAGTCTCTTGAACAAGTTAAGGGACGTTCTGTCAGGCTTGGCATAACAAGCACAAATCTGCTGTTTTCGGATCAATCAACTCTTGAAGATATAATATTTACGTGTGAGCAGCTAAAGCCGGATTTAGTTATTCTTGACTCAATCCAAAACTGTCATATCTCTTCGCAATCTCATTCTTATCCCGGGACAGTTGCTCAAATGCGTGAGGCTGCATTTTTCTTGATGCGTTTTGCAAAAGAAAATAATATTGCGGTTTTGATTACTGGGCATATTACCAAAGATGGACAGATGGCTGGCCCCAAGGTTTTGGAGCATATGGTTGATGCAGTATTTTATTTACAGGGAGAGGATCGTTGGCAGGTTCGTGTCTTGCGTTCAGTAAAAAATCGATTTGGTAATATCAATGAAGTTGGTTTTTTTGAAATGCACGAAAAGGGTCTTATCGAGATTGGAAATATTAATCAGTATGTCTTATCTGAAGCCTCTTATAATCCCGGGTCATCGCTTGTATGCTGCATCGAGGGATCTAGGCCTTTATTATTAGAATTACAGGCACTATGTGTGGATTCAAAATTTGGAATGCCGCAGCGTGTTGTTACGGGGCTTGACCCCAAACAGGTGGTTTTGATTGCTGCAATTTTAGAAAAATATCTTCATATCAAATTTAGTACACAAGACATATTTTTTAAAGTTAGTGGCGGATTTAAAATAAAAGAGAGTTCTGCTGACTTGGGAATAGCGTTGGCGTTACTTTCAAGCTATTTTCGTGTTACATTGCCTCAAAAATCGGTTGCAGTGGCAGAAATTAGTTTAACCGGACAGATAAAGCCTATAAATCAAATCGGTGCTGTTATAAAAGAAACAGAGCGTTTTGGGCTTGAGAGTATTTTGCTTTCTAAGGGGCAGAATGTTAAGACTTCGTGTAAAAATCTTGGGTTCCAAAATGTTTATGAGTTATTGGGACTATTTCCTGAAAAATAATAAATCATAATTATTTCTAAATTCTTTATTTTTAAACATTCAGCCTGTTAATATTCATTAAACAGGTGAAGGGGTATTTGTTTGGTATGTTTTGGGAGGGGATGGGTATGAAGATAAAATTCTTTTTGCTGAGTAGTTTTATTGTTGTTTTTTCTACTTTGAATTGTATGTTGGCAATCAAGGTTGTTGATGGAAGATCTGATATAGCTTATTTAAGTCGCCATGATGGAGTTAGCCATAGGCTAGACCTTGGTAATCTTGGAATTACTGAAGATTCATTGGATGCCATATTTGTGGAGATGTTGTGTTTTATCAATAACAATAAAGTCGAATTTTTATCACTTGAAAAGAATAGTTTTGCCAAATTTGATCTTGAATTTATTAAAAAGATGACAGGCCTTCTTGCGAGTTCTCCTACATTGAAGAGCATTTCTTTAAAAAATAACTTTAAGCATGCTTCAGGCCCAGAAAGAAGCTTTGTTCTATCTCCCCAGGTAATAGAACTGCTTACATCAGCCATTGGCCAATTCCAGGCATTATTCAAGGATTCGCTTGCGGAAGCAAGTCAGCAAGTTGGAACAGAATATATAACGAAAGAGATTCTCTTGGATGACATGCCACCATTATCGATTATTTCTGAAATAAAGCTTCCGTTGACGGGATGTGAGCGATTTAGAGCTTTTCTTGTACGGTTTAGTGTAGGGTTGGCGTCAGTGATTGTCTCAACAGGTGGAACAATTTTGACTCTTTATCTATCGGGTAATTTTGGGGGTACAGGGTGCCCTTGTCCGTCAAATTCAACGCTAAGCTAAATTTAATTATATAAAGTTGTTTTTAATTATTCGACTGTGACTGATTTTGCTAAATTTCTTGGTTTATCGATTGGTAAATTTAATTCACGTGCAATCTGGTAAACAAAGAACTGCATGAGTCCTGTCATGGCAAGTGGAGCCAATAATGGTTTTACTTTTGGAATTATAAAGACGACATCGGCAAGTTGGATCAATTCCTTTTGTCCTTCAAAAGCGAATGCAATCAGATGTCCTTGACGTGCTTTTACTTCCTGCGCGTTGGAAATAAGTTTACGATAAATTAATTCATCGAGTGATGAAAAAATTATAATTGGTGTATGTGAATCCACAAGAGCTATAGGGCCATGTTTTAATTCGCCGGCAGGGTAACACTGTGCAAATATATAAGAGACCTCTTTTAATTTGAGAGCCGCTTCCATTGCAAATGGATAACTAACGTGTCGCCCCAAAAATATGAATTTATCAAATTTTGAATATTTTGGTGCGAGTTCGGTTATTATTTTTAGCTTGTAGACATCGATTGTTGATTCAAGAATTTCAGCCGCAACAAACAAATCCTCTTCGGCTTTTTCCATATCATCCCAGGCAAGACTGTTACGTTCTACTGCCATTCTGTAGGCCAGCCAGTAAAGTGATGCAAGTTGAGTAGAAAATGCTTTTGTTGAGGCCACGGAAATTTCTGGACCTGCTTGCATTGGTAAAAAACCTGTTGATTCACGTACCATTGAACTTGTTGAAATATTTGTAAGGGTAATGGTTGGTAGCTCAAATGAGTTTATCAAGCGAAGGCATTCAAGAGTATCAGCCGTTTCTCCTGATTGGGAGATAAACAAAAATGCACAATTTTGTTCTGCAAAAAATGGCATATACCTGAACTCGGAAGCTAGGTATATTTTTGTAGGAATTTTTACGATCACTTCAAAAAAGAATTGAGCAATTCTGGCGGCATGCCAAGATGTTCCGGCTGCAACGATGTGTAATGTTTTTAAATTTTTTATAATATCCGGAGTTAATCCAATTTGCCGCCATAAACAAGTGCTGTTGATTGAATGACTGCCGCACTTATCATCTTTACTACATCCAATAGTTTTAAAAAATGATATTGTTCGGCTAATCGCCTTTTTTTGCTCATAAATTTCTTTGAGCATATAATGTTCAAATTCTTGCTTATCGACAGCCAAATATTTGCTATCTATTTCTTGAATTTGAACCTGTAATGGCTGGTTATTAAAATCAAATAATTCAATAGAATCTTTTGTTATTATTGCAAAACATTCATCAGGTAAAAACACTACTTTGTTTGTTTTGTCTGAAAATGCAAGAATATCTGATGAAACAAAAGTTTCGTTTTCTCCAATACCCAAAACCATTGGAGATCGGTGTCGGAATACTAAGAGCTGATCTGGATAATCTTCGAGAATAAAAACTAAACCGAATGCCCCTTTAACTAAATTTGCAAGATTTACTGCCGCAAGACGTACGTTTTTATACTTATCAAGGTATTTACTAAGTAGATGAGCAGCAATCTCTGAATCTGTTGTTGAGGTAAAGCAGTGTCCCTCTTTTATTAATTTTTGTCGTAATTCATCATGCTCTTCGATGATTCCGTTGTGAACTACGGCAATGTTTTTTTTGCAATTAAAATGGGGATGTGCATTTTTTTTATCAACGACCCCATGGGTTGCCCAACGCGTATGCCCCATTCCTACGAAGCCATTCAATCCAGAATCAGCGGCTATTTTTTTAAGAATAGCGACGCCGCCCACCTCTTTACAAGTATTCAGGCGACTCGTCGAATTATCAATGCAAGCAATTCCTGCAGAATCATAACCTCTATATTCAAGCCGAGATAACCCTTCGACAATAAATTCCCGACAAGGTTTATTTCCTACATATGCAACAATTCCGCACATTACATTCCCTTTTAATTAAAAGCAATAGAAATAAAAACATTTGCCGCAAGAGAGCGCAACAATTCGAATATACATTGAATACATAGGCATTCTCGATACTTGAATGAAAAATAGATTAACGTTTTACAAATTGGAAACGTCTGCGAGCTGCTTTTTGTCCGTATTTTTTACGTTCTTTGAGTCTTGAGTCAACAGTTAAAAGACCATGTTTTTTCAAAGCAGGCTTTAAAGCTTCATTCATTTTAAGTATAGCCCTTGAAATACCTAGTCTTACTGCTTCTGATTGGCTTTTGAGTCCGCCACCAAAAACGTTGACGTTGACATCAAAGCTTCTCTCAAGATTGGTTACTTTGAAAGGAAATGTAATTTTTCCTCTTGAAAGATCTGTGTCGAAATATTTAACGAAGTCCTTACCGTTGATTTCAATAGTGCCTTTGCCTGGTTTTAACCAAACACGAGCGACAGAAGATTTACGTCTACCAACGCCATGCAATAAGCCTTTTGGTGCATAAACTGAGCGAGTTTCTTTCTGAGTTTTAGTAACCATTTTTTTTATTTATCCTTAATTTAAAAGTACCACTTTTTACTCACTAAAATGCAGTTACAAGCTTAAATATTATCGGATATTGAGGTATTTGTCAAAATACAAAAAAGTGTACCAAAAACATGAAAATATAGGATGATTGCATAGCATAATTGCAGTTGAAAATAATAATTAACTAAAATAAGTACAAATTAATTAATAAATTTTGACAGGATGCATAGCGGTTATTTTGTGGTTGTATGGCTTTTTTATTTGAGCAACAAAAATGTTATTTGAGTGGCCAATTTAAAAAAAATTCAAAAAAAGGTTGAAAACTTTGTCAAAGTCACTATCATATTTATAAATTTTACTTTAAACTACTTCAATTAAGTACGGCTTTTATATAGCAAGGGGAGATTCCCGAGTGGCTAAAGGGGACGGACTGTAAATCCGTTGGCTACGCCTTCGTAGGTTCGAATCCTACTCTCCCCACCATAAAGTTCGGTATTCTAGATTTTACTATGAGTAAGCAGTTTTCAACTAATAATTGATATGCTATAAAATTTAGATATACTGTTTTTACCGTGCTTAAATGAAAAAATGTTATTAAAGTTTAATGTTATTGAAATTTAGCGTGCGGGAGTAGCTCAATTGGCTAGAGCGACAGCCTTCCAAGCTGTAGGTTGCGGGTTCGAGACCCGTTTCCCGCTCCAAAAACAGTGCTGGCATAGCTCAGTTGGTAGAGCAGCTGATTTGTAATCAGCAGGTCGCTGGTTCGAGTCCAGTTGCCAGCTCCAATTTAAGAGAATTTGTTAGCCCACGTAGCTCAGTGGTAGAGCACTCCCTTGGTAAGGGAGAGGTCACCGGTTCAAGCCCGGTCGCGGGCTCCATCTTGAACTTGCAAGATAGTGTAGTAGCGTTTAAAACTTTTGGGGTTTATAAATTTAGGATTTTGCAGCCATGGCAAAAGCTAGGACGATCATTCATTTCGAGTGCAAAGATTGTAAAATGAAAAATTACAGCAAGCATGTTTCAAAAAAAAGAGCATTTGCGAAACTGGAATTGAATAAATATTGTGAGAAGTGCAGAAAGCATTGCGCACATAAAGAAACGAAGTAGAAAGAGTTAGGCCAGTAGCTCTAATTGGTAGAGCGGCAGACTCCAAATCTGCGGGTTGGGGGTTCGAATCCCTCCTGGCCTGCCAATATGGGCTGGTACTGAAAGGCAGTTTATGAACAAGGTTATGGCCTTCGTAAATGAAGTTAAAGCGGAAATAAGAAAAGTAACTTGGCCAACAAAAGACGAGCTTATTGGAACGACCATAGTTGTTTGTATTTTGGTGGTTGTTTTTGCTTTTATTTTGGGAGCCATGGATGGTTTTTCCAGCTTTTTGATTAGAAGAATTATTGGTGGATAATATTAATAGTCTTTTTGTGGAGTTTCAGATTTAAGATGAAGCGCTGGTATGTAGTTCAAGTTTTCACTGGTTATGAAGATATAGTAAAAGTTGACCTGGAAAAAAGAGTCAAAGAAGAATCTTTGGAAGAACTTTTTGGACAAATTCTAGTGCCTACTGGTGAGGTTCTTAGTTTCTTTGCTGATGACAAAACCAAAAAAGAAAAGATTTTTCCTGGCTATCTTTTAATCCAAATGGAAATGGTAGGTGAGTCATTCAGATTGGTTTCTTCGAATCCGCGAGTTACTCGTTTTTTAGGTGGAGAAAGTCCCGTATCGCTTACTGATAAGGAAGTTGATAGAATTTTTGCTCAGATGTCCGGCAAGCTTGCCAGATCTAGCGAAAAGAAGCCGTTTACTGTTGGAGATGAGGTTCACATTAATAGTGGTCCATTTTCCGGTTTTGTGGGTAGAGCTGATAAAGTTGATGAAGAACGCGAAAAGCTTACGGTTTTAGTAAGTATTTTTGGAAGACTTACTCCAGTTGAATTGGGTTTTGATCAGGTTAAAAAATAAATTAACTAAACATAAGAAAACTATAAAGGTTAGTTCACATGGCAAAAGAAATTAAAGCGAATGTTAAGCTTCAAATTCCTGCCGGAGCTGCAACTCCAGCACCACCAGTTGGTTCATCGTTAGGACAGCATGGTGTTAACATCATGGATTTTTGTAAAAAATTTAATGCTGCAACTTTGAAGCGTAAAGGTGAGACTGTTCCTGTTGTTATTACAATTTATAAAGATAAAACGTTTGATTTTATTCTAAAAACTCCGCCGGTATCTGAGTTGCTCAAAAAAAGAGCTAATATTACAAAAGGGGCATCTAATCCTGGGAAAGATACATCAGGGACGATTAAATGGTCTTCAGTAGAAGAAATTGCAAAAATTAAATTACCCGATTTGAACGCTGTTGATATAGAAGCTGCAAAAAAAATCGTTGCAGGCAGTGCTCGAAGTATGGGTCTTAAAGTTATTGATTAGTAGTTGTTGAATGTTAGAGTCGAATAGCGGTTGAACTGCTTTAGATTTGTGCTTTTGAAATCATCACTTAATTACTTAACAGAAGTGGGTTCGGATTATGAGTAACATAGGTAAAAAACATTTAAAAGCCAGAGAAAAGTTAGCAGGAGCTAATGTCAACTCTTGGAAGTCGGCACTCGACTTTATTGTCAAAAATGCGCATGCAAAATTTGATGAGACTGTTGATGTTGACGTGGTTCTTGGAATTGATGCTGCTAAGGGAGAGCAGACTGTCAGAGGTTCTGTTCTTTTGCCAAACGGAACTGGCAAAAAAGTTAGAATTTTGGCTTTTGCAAGAGGCGAGCACGAAGAAGCTGCTCGTAAGGCTGGTGCTGATTATGTTGGAGCAGACGATTTGGTTCAAAAAATTGAATCAGGTTGGATGGATTTTGATGTAGCAGTAGCAACGCCTGATTTGATGGGTTTGGTTGGTAAAGTAGCAAAAATTCTTGGGCCTCGTGGGTTGTTGCCAAACAATAAGATTGGAACGGTTACATTTAACCTGACCGGTATTATAACAGATCTTAAAAAGGGTAGACTTTCTTACAGAAACGATAAGGGTGGAATGGTTCACGCACCGTTTGGGAAGGTTTCTTTTGGTGTTGACAAATTGCACGACAATTTGGTTGCATTAATCAGGTCTATTCAGGGTTCAAAACCAGCAACATCAAAAGGTAAGTTCCTTAAAAAGCTTACGATATCCTCAACGATGGGTGTTGGTGTAAGTATCAATCCGGACGAAGTTTCATAACAGAGTTTATAGAGGATCGAATAATGAATAGACAAGAAAAAGAAAAAGCTATATCTTCGGCCAAGGAACTTATATCTGAATCGCAGGCAGTTTTTGTGGTCAACTACAAAGGCCTGAGCGTTGCTAAAATGCAAACCTTAAGAAGCTCTATCCGTCAAAATGGTGGACAATTAAAGGTTATAAAAGCATCGTTAATGGATATAGCAGCCAAAGATTTGGACGGAGTTGATGAGTTTAAGTCCAGTTTTAAAGATCAAATAGGCTTTGTTTTTGCAAAAGGCGACGTTTCCGCTGTAGCAAAGCAATTGATAAGTTTTTCAAAAGAAAATGAAGCTCTAAAAGTAGTGACGGGCGTTTTTGAGTCAAAAGTATTGAGTTCTTCTCAGATAAATGTGATAGCATCATTGCCATCCAGAGAGGTTTTAATTGCTCAGTTACTTGGTACCATGCAGGCTCCAATAGCGTCATTTGTTAGAGTTCTTAACCAGGTTGTTGCTAGTTTGCCTCAAGTTCTCAAGCAAATTGAAGAAAAGAAGGCTAGCGGCAATTAAGATTGTTTGATATGATAGTTGTATTAGTTATTAGGTTGGGGGTTGAATATCTGTTTTAATTTGGTATACACCTGAACATAATAATTGTGATTTAAGTGTTTAATCTTGTAAGGGAGTTTTTCACATGTCATCTAAGATTGTAGAAGAAATAAGCAAAATGTCGGTTATGGAATTGGCCGAACTTGTCAAAACATTAGAAGAAAAGTTTGGAGTATCTGCAGCAGCTCCTGTAGCAGCCGCTGCTGTATCTTCCGCAGCTCCTGTAGCAGCCGCGCAAGAAGAGAAAAGCGAATTTAAAGTTATATTAAAAGAAGCCGGCGCAGACAAAATTAAAGTTATTAAAGCTTTAAGAACTGTGACAACACTTGCTTTGGGTGCTGCAAAAGAAGCAGTAGAAAGCGCACCATTTGTTGTATCAGAAGCAGCTCCAAAAGAAGATGCTCAAAAAATTAAAAAAGCATTAGAAGAAGCTGGCGCAAAGGTAGAATTGGCTTAATAATTAAGCTTAAATTCTTTTTTGTATTCAGTTAAATTTTTAAATTAGATTCCGCCTGGAACCTAGCGTTTTGAGGCGGGATCTAATTTCGTTCTTTATGGATTGCATATTTATAATGAGTTAAATTGTTGTCTAACTTGTTATGCTGGGTGTATTGTTCGGTTGATTTGAACTTTTTACGAGTGGGAGCAAATTGATGTCTCAATACGGAAGAGGTAAAGGCCTTTTACGAAAATCTTTTAGTAAAATTGAAGAGGTTGTTTCGTTACCAAACCTCATAGAAGTGCAATCAAAATCATTTAATGATTTTGTGCAACTAGATTGTTTGCCTTCTGAACGCAGGAATGTTGGCTTAGAAAAGGTATTTAGAGATACTTTTCCAATTGAGCATAATGAAAAAATTTCTTTGGAATTTATAAGTTATGAGTTAGGTAATTGGGCATGTATTTGTGGGCAAGTTACTGGTGTTGAAAATAGATATAAATGGCAGTGTCGTTCATGTAAAAAAAGTGGACATGGATCGTTAAAAGATTCATGTATATGTCCAAGTTGTAAAAAAGATACGGCTTCATATTCTCGTTGTAAAAAATGCTTTTCGCGTGTTACCATAAAAGTTGATTCCAATGTTGATGATTGCCGTTATAGTGGCAAAACCTACTCGATGCCGCTTAAAGTTAAAATGCAATTAATGACATGGGATAATGATCCAGAAACCTCAAAGAGGGTTGTCAGGGACATCAAAGAACAAGATATTTATTTTTGTGATCTTCCTGTTATGGTTGATCTTTATGAAGATTATGATGGAAGATATAAGCTTGGCAGCCAGGGAACATTTTTAATTAATGGCGTTGATCGTGTAGTAGTAAGTCAGATTCACCGTGCTCCTGGTGTAATTTTCACAATGAGCAAGAAAAATCGTGACTTTCGTGGTCAGCCTTACCAAGTCGCTCGAATAATTCCTAGCCGTGGTTCATGGATTGATTTTGAATTTGACCACAACGATATTGTTAACGTTAGAATTGATAAGAAAAAGAAAATTTTAGCTACCACCTTTCTTCAAGCTTTGGGTATTGAAAGAAATGAGATTTTATCTCAATTTTATGAATTTGAGACCATTGAAGTAAAAGGTGATAAGTTTTTTAAAAAAATTAACAATCAGTTGATTGGACAAAGACTTGAAGCTGATTCTATTCCAAAAGAACTTGAAAAACAATTTTCCGTTGGGCAACGTCTTACAAAATCAGCTATAGAAAAATTAATCAAATCTGGCGTAAGTTCGTTAATTGTGCGAAAAAATGCTTTGATTAATAAAGTTGTAGCAAAAGATGTTGTTGATAAGGAAACTGGTGAAATATTGATTACTCAGGGAACTTTTATAACTGAGGAATTGATTGATTCAACATTATGTCTTTTAAAGTCATTCGAAGTAATAAAATCTTCAGGATATGTTTTCCAACCAACAATGGCTCTTACGTTTGATCAGGATAAAATAACAAATCGTGAAGATGCTCTTAAAGAACTTTATAGCAAGTTGAAGCCAGGCGATATACCAACTCTAAAAATAATGGAAGAATACATTCAAAATTTGTTCTTCAATTCGCGTTTTTATGATTTGACAATTGTCGGACGAGCAAGAATAAACAGAAAGCTTGGTTTAGATATTGATAAAGATAAGACTTATCTTACTCATGAAGACATTCTTGCCTCATTGCGATATTTGATTGGCCTCAAAGAACGAGGAGAAGGTGAACTTGATGATATCGATCACCTTGGAAACCGTGCAATTCGTCTTGTGGGTGAGTTATTACAATCCCAAATTTATGTTGGTTTTGCAAGAATTGAACGAATCGTAAGAGAGCGTTTTAGATTACAGGAAAATTATGCGTCATTAATGCCGTATGATTTTTTAAATGTTAAACCTCTTGCTGCAGTTCTACGTGAATTTTTTGGAACAGGCCAATTATCGCAGTTTATGGATCAAACTAATCCGCTTGCTGAGATGGCACATAAGAGACGTTTGTCTGCCCTCGGACCTGGTGGTATAACTCGTGAACGAGCAACATTTGAAGTTCGCGACGTTCATACCTCTCACTATGGTAGAATTTGTCCAATTGAAACGCCAGAAGGACAAAATATTGGTCTTATATCATCTCTGTCGACGTATGCGCGTGTTAATGATTTAGGATTTATTGAAACTCCATATAGACCGGTTAAAAATGGCGTAGTTCAGGATGAAGTTTTCTATCTTGATGCCTTTCAAGAGTTGGGTGAAACAATTGCACAGGCATCGACTCTTTTAGATGAAAATCATAAGATTACAGATTCAAGAGTTCTTGCTAGAAAGAATGGAAATATTGTCTCGGTTAATGCTAAAGATGTTTCTTACATTGACGCATCTCCTAGACAAATTTTCTCTGTTCCAACAGGCTTGATTCCATTCCTTGAGCATGACGATGCAAACCGTGCATTAATGGGTTCTAACATGCAACGACAAGCTGTTCCTCTGGTTAAGTGTCAGCCTCCTATGGTTGGAACTGGCATGGAAGTTGAAGTTGGAAGTTTAGAAGGCTCGATTGTAAAGGCTCGTACTGAAGGTATTGTTGAATACGTATCTGCAGACAAGATAATTATTCGAGTTGATTTTAACAAGGTCAGTGAAGCAGAATTAATATCAAGGCCTATTGAAGTATATAATCTCAAAAAATATGGGCGTTCAAGTCATAATACTTGGATTCATTATGTTCCAAATGTAAAAATTGGTGATAAAATTTCAAAGGGTGATGTAATTGCATCAGGCGCAGCAACTTACAACTCTGAGCTTTCACTTGGCAATGATGTTCTCGTTGCATTTATGCCATGGAATGGTTACAACTTTGAAGATGCAATTGTTTTGAGTAAACGTATGGTTTCTGACGATATGTTTACCTCTGTGCACGTTGAAGAGTTCATTGTTGAGGCTCGCGAAACTAAGTTGGGTGCTGAAGAAATTACAAAAGATATTCCAAACCTTTCAGAAAAAGTATTAGAAGCTCTTGATGAAGACGGAATAGTAAAAATTGGTACGCGAGTAAAACCTGGCAATATTTTGTGTGGTAAGGTGACATTAAAAGGTGATGTTCAGGTATCACCAGAAGAAAAATTATTGCGTGCAATATTTGGTGAAAAATCAAGAGAAGTAAGAGATACATCGTTGCGAGTTCCACCTGGAGTTGAGGGGACTGTTGTTGATGTAAAGGTTTTCTCCAGAAGTGGAATTAGAAAAGATAAAAGATATAAAGATATAGCATTAATAGAGACAGCTAAGATTGAAGAAAATTTCAATTTCCATCTTTCAATTCTTAAGGATGGAATAAAAGAAAAATTAGCAGTGCTCCTTGAAAAATGTGAACTTACAAAGGGATCCAAGAAGGATACCATCAAGAAAACTCAAATTGAAAAAATGTCACTTGAAGAAATTCTTGAATTGAAGGTTTCTGATAAAGACGCATCAGACAAGATTAGTATGTATAAAGAGATGTATGCTAATCAAACGCATATTTTAGCTGCGTTGAAGAATGATCGAATTAGTCAACTCCGAAAAGGTGACGATCTACCTTCTGGTGTCATAAAAATGATTAAGGTTTATGTTGCGGCAAAGCGACATGTCTCAGTTGGTGATAAGATGGCTGGTCGACATGGAAACAAAGGTGTCGTATCTACAATTGTTAACCTTGAAGATATGCCATACTTGCACAGTGGAACTCCTGTTGATATCGTTCTTAATCCATTGGGTGTGCCTGGTCGTATGAACGTTGGTCAGATTCTTGAAACCATTTTAGGCATGGCAGGCAAAAAGATGGGTCAGGATTTGGAAGCCGTTATTAACGATTTAAGTTATAACGAAATCAAATCTAAGCTCAGTGATTATTATGGCAAAAAAGTTATTGCTGAAATAGAGAAAGAATATGGCAAAGATGTCATAAATGATCTTGCGCAAAGAACCGTTAAATATGGTGTTGCAATGAAGACGCCAATTTTTGCCGGAGCTGATTATAAGACTGAAATAATGCCTTTGTTAAAATCGCTAGATCTTTCAGAAACAGGTACGTATAAGTTGTTTGATGGAAGAACCGGAGAAACATTTACTCAGCCTGTAACCGTTGGTTATATTCATATGATGAAACTTAACCACTTGGCAGATGATAAATTGCATGCCCGTTCCGTTGGGCCATACTCCTTGATTACGCAACAGCCTCTTGGTGGTAAAGCACAGTTTGGAGGTCAGCGTCTTGGTGAGATGGAAGTATGGGCATTGTATGCTTATGGTGCAGCTTATACATTGCAAGAAATGTTAACGTTAAAATCTGACGACATTAATGGTCGTATCAAGGCTTACGAGGCAATTGTAAGAGGCGAAGAAGTTCCAGAACCTGGAATTCCAGAATCATTTAATGTGTTTGTAAAAGAACTTCAAAGTTTAGGGTTGCAAGTTGATCTTTTAAAAACAAGCAAGGAGCAAGTCGGTGAATAATAGAATTCTTGAAAAATTTCGTGAATATATAAAATCGACTCAATTCAACGCTATGCGTGTTGGTGTAGCATCACCAGAAAAAATTAGGTCGCTTTCTTATGGTGAAGTTAAAAAAATTGAAACGATCAACTACAGGACATTAAAACCGGAAAAAGATGGTCTTTTTTGTGCGAGAATTTTCGGACCCGTTAAAGACTGGGAATGTAACTGTGGTAAATACAAGAGGATGAAACATCGTGGTGTTACTTGCGAAAAATGTGGGGTTGAGGTAATTCAATCTCGTGTTCGTCGTGAGCGAATGGGGCATATTAATCTTGTATCTCCAGTTTGTCATATCTGGTTCTTAAAGGGGATTCCAAGTTATTTGAGTTTGATTACAGGAATGACTGTAAGAGATTTGGAAAGAGTAATTTATTTTGATAGTTATATAGTTATAAATCAGGGTAATTCTCCATATCCTCAAAAACATTTACTTTCGTCTCAAGAACATGAAGACCATGTTCGCAATAATCCTGAAGACATAGTATTTAAAGCTGGCATGGGTGCTGAGGCTGTTAGAGCTTTGCTCGCATCCATTGATCTAAATTTTGAAGTTCGTAAAATTCAAGAAGAATTTGAGCAAACAACATCGGTTGCAATGCGACACCGTTTGGCAAAGCGATACAAAGTTTTGTTAAATTTGGTACAGGCTAATATTCGTCCAGAGTGGACAATTCTTGAAGTTTTACCAGTTTTGCCACCTGATTTAAGACCATTGGTGCCTCTTGAAGGTGGAAGATTTGCAAGTTCAGATTTGAATGATCTTTACAGAAGAGTTTTAAACAGAAATATTCGTCTTAAACGTTTAATTGAGCTTGAAGCTCCAGATGTTATTATTAAAAATGAAAAAAGAATGCTTCAAGAGTCTGTTGATGCTTTGATTGATAATGGTCGTCGTGGCCAGCCAGTCAGGGGTTCAAACAAACGACCACTTAAATCGTTAAGTGAAATGTTACGAGGTAAGCAAGGACGTTTCCGTCAAAACTTACTTGGTAAGCGTGTTGATTACTCCGGTCGTTCTGTAATTGTTGTTGAGCCAAGTCTTCAACTTCATCAGTGCGGATTGCCAAAAATTATGGCTTTAGAGTTATTTAAGCCATATGTTTATGTTGAATTACAAAGACGAGAATTGGCTGAAAACCTACGTGTTGCAAAACGTATGGTTGAAGAGATGACATCTGAGGTTTGGGAAGCGCTTGAAGAGGTAGTGCGAGACCGTCCAGTTCTTCTAAATAGAGCTCCAACTTTGCATAGATTGGGTATTCAAGCATTTTATCCTATGCTTGTTGAAGGTAAGGCTATCAAAATTCATCCACTTGTTTGTTCTGCATTTAACGCAGACTTTGATGGTGACCAGATGGCTGTGCATATTCTTTTAAGTCAAAAAGCAAGATTGGAAGCAGAAAATCTAATGCTTTCAACAAAAAATATTTTATCTCCTGCAAGTGGAAGACCTCTTCCAACACCTTCACAGGATATGGTTTTAGGTCTTTATTATATGACCAAGGGACGAAAAAATGTTCCTGGAGAGGGATTGATATTTTCATCTGTAGAAGAAGTTATTTATGCTTATCAACATGGTCAAGTTGATATTCAGGCATCAATTAAATTAAGAATGAAAGCCGGCAACATTGTCGAAACAACAGTTGGGCGAGTTATATTATTTGAGGCTTTGCCAGAGAGTGCTGAAATTGAGTGGGTTAATAAGGCTGTTAAGAAAAAGGATATTGCAAAACTTGTTGAAAAAATGTACAAGGTTTGTGGTGCGCCAGCTACTGTCGTTGCTTTGGATAAAATCAAATTACTTGGATTTAGTAATGCAACGCTCGGCGGGATTTCTCTTTCTATGGAAAATCTTGTTATTCCCGATTCGAAATATAAAGCCGTTTCAAATGGTCTGAAAGAGGTTGGCGATGTTGAACAACTTTACCTTGAAGGCGCAATTACAAATGGTGAGCGTTACAACAAAGTAATTCAGATTTGGGCAAAGGCAACAGAATCTGTTACAAATGATATGATTTCGGTTTTAGAGGATCAGGATAAGGCATCCTCTGCAAATATGGACAAAAACAATATTCCATTTAATCCAGTATTTATGATGCTTGATTCGGGAGCTCGTGGTTCCAGACAGCAAATTCGTCAGTTGGCTGCTATGAGAGGTTTAATGGCAACTCCATCTGGTGAAATTATGGAAACCCCGGTTCTTGCAAACTTTAAAGAAGGTTTGAATGTTTTTGAATACTTTATTTCAACTCACGGGGCACGTAAGGGATTAGCGGATACTGCATTAAAAACAGCTGACTCTGGATATTTAACCCGTAGATTAGTAGATGTTTCACAGGATGTTGTTATATCACAGCACGATTGTCAGACTCTTGGATATTTAAGTTTAAGTGAATTGAGGGAATCTGGCGAAGTATTGGCGCCGCTTACAAAGCGAGTTTTTGGTAGAGTTGCAGCAGAAGATATTAAAGACCCTGTTTCAGGTAAATTAATTGCAAAACAAGGTGATTTGCTTGATGATGCTGTTATTGAAATTCTTAAAGATTCAGCTGTGACAGAGGTTGCTGCAAGATCTGTTTTAACTTGCCAAGCAAAGCGAGGCGTTTGCGCCAATTGTTATGGCATGGATCTTTCAACACAAAAACTTGTTGATATTGGAACTGCTGTTGGAATTATTGCGGCACAATCAATTGGTGAACCTGGTACACAGCTTACCATGAGAACGTTCCACGTTGGAGGAACTGCTAGTGGACTTGTCGAAGAAAACTTTTATAAATCTAAGTTCTCCGGCAAAGTTGTATTTAAGGGAATCTACGCAGTCAAAAACAAAAAGGGTGTTTGGGTTGTTGTGAATCGTAGATCAAAAATCGCTATTGTCTCAGAAGATGGACGTGAGCTCGAAGAATACAGAATTGAATACGGAACGTGGTTGTTGGTAAACGATGGTGATATGGTTGAAAAAGGTAAGAAACTTGCCGAATGGGATCCGTTCAAGGTTATTATGACTGAAAGAGCGGGGCATGTTCAATTTATCGATTTGATTGAAAACGTTACGTATCAAGAGCAGTTTGATGAAACAGTTGGGCGTTCAAATAAAATGATTCTTGAAAAACGGGATGAAAGACGTCAACCATGCGTTGCCATTATGGATAGCGAAAATGGCGAAATTGCAAGATACTACCTTCCTACCGGAGCAATTTTAACAATAGAAGATAATACTAATGTTTATCCAGGTGATATTTTGGCAAAACTTCATCGAGAAGAAAAGAAGACCAAGGATATTACGGGTGGTTTGCCTCGAGTAACAGAATTATTTGAAGCACGTGTTCCTCGTGATGCTGCAATTTTGAGTGAAGTTGATGGCGTTGTGAAATTTGGTGGTGTTCATCGTGGTCAACGTAAAATTACGGTAACAACAGATGAAGGTGAAGTATTTGAATATAATGTTCCTAGAAACAGGCATTTAAACGTTGAAGATGGTGAACATGTGAAGGCTGGCGATGCATTAACATTTGGTGTTCCAAATGCCCATGATGTGTTGAAGATTCTTGGGCCTGATGCTGTTCAAAGTTATCTCGTTAAAGAGGTTCAAGAAATATATACTTTGCAAGGTGTGGATATTCACGATAAGCACATTGAGACGATCGTTCGTCAAATGTTGAGAAAAGTACGTATTGTTGAGCCAAACGATACAAATTTTGTAGTTGGTGATCGCGTCGATAAGTTGCAATTGCAGGCTATAAATAAGGCTTTGGCAAAAGAAGGTAAAAAAGTAGCAACAGCAAAACCGATTTTAATGGGTATTACAAAGGCTTCGCTTGGAACAGAGAGCTTCATTTCAGCAGCTTCGTTCCAAGAGACAACTCGTGTTTTGACAGAGGCGGCTCTTGCGGGACAGGTTGATTATTTATATGGCTTGAAAGAAAACATTATAATTGGTAAGATAATACCTGCTGGAACTGGAATATCGACATTCAAGAAGAAATATATTGGTGAAGATGTTACAGATTTTGAAAAGCAGGCTCGTGACGAAGAGCAGTTGGAAGCTGGTTTAGATAAAATATCTTTAAAATAAAAAATAAGTAAGTCAATCAGGCGCGTAGCTCAGTTGGTAGAGCATTGCTTTGACGTAGCAAGGGTCTACGGTTCGAATCCGTACGCGCCTATTAATTTAGTAAAGTAAAAAGTTTTGTTTAGGTTAATTTAAGTCAATTAACGAGGTCAAACGTAAATGTTAAATAAAGAAGTAAAAGACAAAGTTATAAAACAGTACGCAATACATGCAAATGATACCGGTTCAAGCCATGTTCAAATTGCTTTGTTGACAGAAAGAATTGAGCAAATTGCAACTCATCTTAAAAATTTTCCAAAAGATTATCATTCACAAAGAGGCCTTTCAATGCTTGTTGGACAGCGTCGTACCTTGTTGAATTATCTTAAAAGAAAAGATTTTTCAGCTTATGAGAGCTTGACAAAGATGATTAAAGGGTAACGGATTTGTTTAGAAGGCAAGCTTGGTTCACTGATTTAGAGAAAGGTTTTTATGCATAAGATTTTTACTTTACCCGATGTAGGGTTGGTAGCAGAAGTTGGCAAGCTTGCTCGTCAAGCAGATGGTTCGGTTTGGATTAGGGTCGGCGATAATGTTGTGTTGGCAACAGCCGTAGCGGCAAAGGAAGTTCAGGGGTTCAAGGGTTTTTTTCCTTTAACCGTTGAATATCGAGAGCGTCCTGGTGCCGTAGGTAAGATTCCAGGTGGATATGTTAAGCGAGAAGGTAAGTTGAGCGATAATGAGGTTCTTACATCTCGTTTAATTGATAGGCCTATTCGTCCACTTTTTCCAGAAACATATTTTAATGAAGTTCAGGTACTTTGTACTGTTTACTCTTCTGATGGCAAGTTTCCTGTTTCAATTTTGGGTCTTATTGGTGCTTCGCTTGCGTTGGCAATCTCGGACATACCTTTTTTTGGTCCAGTTGGCGCAGTTCAAGCGTGTAAGATTGATGGGCAGTGGAAATTTAACTTAGATTATGATCAGGCATCTAAATCTGATTCAGACATTGTTATAGCCGGTACAGAAACTGGAATATGCATGGTTGAAGGACACTGCAACAACGTTGAAGAGTCCGAAATGATTGATGTTTTGTTTTTGGCGCATGATTTGATTAAAGCTCAAATTAGGTGGCAAAAAGAAATTCAGGCCGAAGTTGGAAAAACAAAAAATCAACCTGATACAAAAGTAGATTGGGATGGATGGAAAAAGAAGATAAAAGATTCATTTCCAAAAAATTATTTAGATGGATTATTTGCTCCAACTAAACAAGAGTGTTATTCTGCTTTTGAAAATCTTATAAAAAGTACACTTGAGAAATTTAAAGAAGAAATTAGTGCTGATTCAGAACTTAAATCTATTATTTTGTATTTAACTGATGCATTAATAAAAGAAGAGATGCCCGAAGAAATTATTAAACGTCAGGCTCGTCTTGATGGTAGAAATTTTGATCAAATTCGTCCAATTTATTCTGAAGTTTCTTCGATTCCTTGTTCCCATGGATCTTCAGTATTTCAACGTGGTGAAACACAGGCACTTGCAAGTATAACTCTTGGAACATCCCAAGATGCACAAAAGATTGAAACGTTAATGGGCGGTGTAAAAGAGCGTTCTTTTATGCTTCATTATAATTTCCCTCCATTTGCAACTGGCGAGGTCAAACCAATCCGTGGTGCCGGTCGACGTGAAATTGGACATGGGTATTTGGCAGAAACTTCATTTATGAATGTTTTACCTTCACAAGAAGAGTTTCCATATACAATTCGTTCAGTTGTTGACGTGTTGGAGTCTAACGGATCGTCATCAATGGCGACAGTTTGTTCAACATGTTTGGCATTGATGGATGCCGGTGTGCCGATTAAGGATTCTGTTGCAGGTGTTGCAATGGGTGCTTTGCGTGATTCATCAGGTAAATTTCACATTTTAACGGATATCACGGGAAAAGAAGACGGCTTTGGATCGATGGATTTTAAGGTTACAGGTACGTCTCGCGGTATTATGGCATTTCAGCTTGATATTAAAGATAAAGTAGGCCTTAATCGTCAGGTATTCGAGAATGCACTCGAAAAAGCTCGAATTGCTAGATTGTTTCTTTTAAATGAAATGAATAAAACTCTAACAGAACCGCGCAAAAAACTTTCAGATCTTGCTCCACGCGTTGTTTCCTTCAAGGTTCCAACAGATAAAATTGGTGCGATTATCGGACCTGCTGGAAAAATTATTAAAGAAATTGTTGCAAAGACAGGTACGCAAGTTGATATCTCAGATGATGGAATTGTCAAAATTTACTCCAAAGACAGTGCTGCTGCTGCACATGCAGAAGGCTGGGTTAAAATCATTGCTGGGGATATTCAAATTGGTGCCACATTTGCAGGAATTATTAAGCGCATAGCAGATTTCGGGCTATTTGTTGAGCTCGTTCCAGGTAAAGAAGGCTTGGTCCATGTTTCAACAATATCTAGATCAAAACAGAGAGATATAGATAGAATTTGCAGAATTAATGATGTTCTTAAGGTAACAGTTACGGCATATGATCGAGAAACGGATCGAATTAGACTCGTTGCTCCGGATCTTGAAAAAGATTAATCAATTAATTAAAGTAGATTATGGATACTTTATCAAGATATGATGGTCGTAGCTTTGATCAAATTAGATCTATAAAATTACAATATGATGCATTTGGTTATGCCGATGCATCATTATTGTTTGAGTTGGGACAAACTAAAGTTCTTGTTTCAGTAAGCTTGCAGCAGTCTGTTCCTCCTTTTTTAAAGGGACAAAGAACGGGATGGATTTCCGCTGAATATTCAATGCTTCCCTGTGCCACTCAGCAACGTACAATTCGCGAATATAATTTAGCACAACGTAATGCGCGGAGTGTTGAGATTTCTCGTTTAATAGGCAGATGTTTGCGATCTTGTATAAATATGAATGGGCTTGGCGAACGAAGTATTCTTATTGATTGCGATGTATTGCAGGCTGATGGTGGTACAAGGGTTGCATCTATTACTGCAGCCAGTCTGGTTTTGAATTTGGCTGTTCAGCGTTGGATACAAGCAGGATTAATTGAAGAAAACATCGTAAACGAATTGATAGCAGCAATTTCGGTAGGCGTAGTTGATGGGCAGCTTGTTACAGACTTGAGTTATATTGAAGACAAAGATGCGCAAGCAGACTTTAATTTTGTTGTTTCACATAGCGGTAATTTAATTGAAATTCAAGGTACTTCAGAAAAAAATCCTATCTCTTGGCCACAATTTGAAGAGTTAAAAAATTTAGCATTAAAGTCTGTTGAAGAGATTTTTAATACTTGTTCTCAGATTGTTCCTCCATGTAAAATTTTGGATATCAATTCAAGGCAAAGTCAATCAAATGGCAATAGGTATAAGGACAATCGAAAAGACAAACAGGGTGATTTAAAACGTGATTCAAACCCTGGAATATTCAGTTTATCCAACAGAATAAAAAAAACTTAAATTTTTTACGGAGTGCCAAATGGATCGACTTTATATTTTCATGCATGAGGCGCTCAAAAATTTTTTATCACGTGCAATGTTAATAGTTGCAGCCTGTTTTATTTTGTTTTTATCAGCCTGTGTTTTTAAGCATTCAACAAGTCGAAACTTTTCTGTACAAAAACAAACTGTTCCTGTTTTCGTTCAAATGCCAACGAGCAACCAGGTTTATGCGAATATTGCGCCACTTGTTTATGATTCGATTGTTGAATATTTTGAATTGGTTGGGTACAAAATTTCTTGTAAACAAAGTGATGCTTATACTTTCAATATTATAGTTAAAAGTCTTGATCCTGTGCAAAAATATGTTTCACCTGATATTTTGTTATTTCACTCAACGATCAGATTAGAATTAGAGTGTCAATTACTCAATTTCAACCAATCTATTGTTGCATCTAAAATATTTTATTTTTATCATTTAATCTCGAAGCCAAAAAATCCGGTAACAAACAGCGATTTTTTGGATTTTGAGTATCGAAAATTACTAAGAAAAGCGATGCCAAAAATTGAGCAATATTTTAGACCGTATTTGGTAGAAAAATGTCAGTGATAAGCTTCAAAAATTTTCTACAAAGTGCTGTTGAAGAAGATTTTTGGAAGTCATCAAAAACTTTTTGCTTTAAGGGTTCGGATTTTTGTTCCATTTTTTTTAGTAAATTATTTGAGTTTTTAGAGTGCAATCAGAAGCTGCCATATTCTAAGAAAAGTCTACTCGCTGAAAATTTAAAAAATGAGTACCATTCGTATTTAGAACAGAGCATTTTAGGAAATTATAGTTTTTATTGGTTGGGTAATTTATCTGAACATGCAAAAAATACAAAACTTTTAAATTACATTTCTAATTATGACGGGTTGCATACAATTTCGTTTTTTATTCCAAACGATTTCAAAAATTTTAAATTATCCCAAAACGCTGTGCAGATCGAAATTGATTCAAATATTAATATTGATGATGCTAAGAAAATAATAGCTCTTTTCAGTCCGAAAATGCCAGATAAAAAAATTGCCATGCTAGGCAAAATTTTTAATGGAAGAAATGATATTGATATTGATTCCGTATGCATGCTGGTAAATTATTTTGAGCTAATTAACATAAATGCATTGGATAATTCCTTCGCATATATCGCTAAAATTTTTGGGACACAGCCTGTTTTGAGCCAGCTTTCAAATGCTTTCTGGACAAAAAGTACAAAAGATTTTTTTAACATTTGGCAGAAGATAGAATCATCCTATCCGGAAGTTTTTTGGGTAATTTTTTGGTCCGAACAGGTATGGAAAGCATATCATACGATTTTGTTTTTAAGTCAAAAGAATTTTGTCAAAGCCAAACAGATAAGCTATGGGTTGCCGTTTTCTTTTATAAATAAAGACTTTAAAAATTTTAAACTTGCAGATTTAACTAGTTTATATGAAAATTTATATGAGATTGATTTTGCAATAAAAAAGGGTTCATCATTTTATTCATTAGATCTTTTTTATTTAAGTTATTTTAATAAAAATTTGAATTCTGGGATTTAAAAAATGTCGTTGCATGATATTTTAAAGCGTGATGTTCAAAAAATGATAAGTGGTCTAAGTAAAAATGAAAAGTGTAATGTTTATCCTTTAGTTATCCACGAAGTTGAACGGATAATTATTGAGATAACTTTGCAAGAAACTAAAAATAATTATTTTCGCACAGCCCAAATTCTTGGAATTAGCAGAAGTAAGCTTTATCGCAAGATCGAAAAATTTGGTATTGATATTAGCAAATAGCCGATCATATCTTTGAGAAATTTTAAAAAAGCTCGTCTTCGAAGACGAGCTTTTTTTGAAAATATTATAAATAATCAAGTTTAGAAAAATTTATCTCATCAAAGCTTCTCTAAAATTGTCCAATTCTTCCAGAACCTGTCCGGCTCCGAGAACTACGCACAAGAGCGGATCTTCGGCAACTTTAACAGGTAACCCTGTTTCTTTTGAAAGTAGCTCAGCTAGATTTTTAAGTTGTGATCCTCCACCGGAAAGCATAATTCCACGATCTACAAGATCAGAAGAAAGTTCGGGAGGTGTGTTTTCGAGAGCAGACCTTACGGCATCAACAATTATAGAAATAGGTTCAGTCAGTGCTTCAAAAGTTTCCAGAGAGGTAAGTTTTGTGGTTTTTGGTACTCCGGTTACAAGATCGCGTCCTTTGACTTCAACCTGCTTAACATCATCTGTTAACATTGCAGTTCCGATTTGCATTTTAATACTTTCGGCTGTCTTTTCGCCGATCAACAGATTGTATTTTTTCTTAACATACTGAACAATCGCTTGGTCCATTTCGTCACCGCCAACTCTCACTGATTTACAGTAAACGACATCTTTTAGCGAAATAATAGCAACTTCAGTTGTGCCGCCACCTATGTCTACGATCATGTTGCCAGTAGGTTCATTTACGGGAAGCCCTGCCCCTATAGCTGCCGCCATTGGTTCCATAATTGTAAAAACCTCGCGCGCACCGGCTTGTTTTGCTGAATCTTCAACTGCGCGTTTCTCAACTTGTGTAATTCCAGACGGAACTCCAATAATCATACGTGGTCTTACCAGCGTACGGCGATTGTTGTGAACCTCGCTAATAAAATAACGCAACATACTTTCAGTAAGTTCAAAATTAGCAATAACACCATCCTTCATCGGACGGCTTGCGGTAATACTTTCAGGAGTTTTACCTAACATACACTTTGCTTTATCGCCTGCAGCTAAAACCTCATTTGATGTAGATTTTACTGCTACTACCGATGGTTGATTGAGAACAATACCACGATTTTTAACGTAAATCACGGTGTTTGCAGTTCCAAGATCAATTGCCATATCATTAGAAAAGAAACTAAACAGTTTCGTTGCCGGGAAAAATTTCATATAAAATAACCTTATTAATAATTATTTAAAAGAAAAGTTGTGCACCAAGTGTAACTAAATGCGTTTTACAAAAACCATTACCATTAATTGGCATATCATAAGATGCATAAAACTTAGGATTCATAAACCAATTTTTTAATGCAAGCTTTGAATCATATGCCGCTTGAATTGTAAAATAATGAGCTCTCCATTTTGATAACTGATTTTTATCATTAAGATTTTTTTCAAGATCTTCATGCGATATATTTTGTGTTGGATCCGTTGGATTTAATCTGGCGTCTGTTTCTAGATAACAAGCAATTGATTTATCATCTCGTTTATCACTCCACTTATCCATGCCATGTCTCAAATATGTATAACGAAGCTGGATGTGTACCCCATCAGCAAGATTTTCAAGTGTTACATACGGAGAAATTTTAAAAACATTACCTGGATCTATTTCAACTTTTCCAACTAAAGCGCTGTATATTGAAGGTTCTTTGTAAACAGCAATCCTGCGATTTTGCGTATCATTGAATTGCCAAAGTCCACCAAGAATTAAACCAACTTTTAGATCCTGCTTTAACTCAAATTCTGGAATGAAATCGAGATAAACACCCCAGTGTCCGTCATTCATAAATGGAGTTGATGCGGGATAATCAATATCCATTTTACGACCTGCTGGAATTACTAAGCCGCCTTGCAAATTTAGATCAATACTTCGCATCATTAACTTGTGATCTATAAAATAATTTCCACGCAGGTGTACATCAATATCGCCTACTCCACTGCGTGAAACATTTGTTCCCTTGAATCCAATTTCCTTATGTGTGAGTCTTCTAATTGCATCAATTTTTTGAACTTCAGGATCAGTTAATTCTATGTTATATGTTTTTTGATATTCTTTTCTATTAAACGCAAAGCGACTTATTACATTTGAATTCATTACTGGAAGCCAAATTCCAAACGTAACATTTTTTAAGTTGGCAAATTTTAAATTTTGTTCATATGCCAGAATTAATCCTACAGTGTTTACTTTTCCTGTAACACCAAATTTCAACTCTTGGCCTTCAAGTTCATCCGAGCCTGTAACTTCATTAATTGGATCATAATGTTTAGCGGGATTTGTTTTTTGTAAGCTTGAAATTACATCTTTTAAATCATAAAACCCATATAACTCTGGAATTCCGCATGTTCCACCGTAGCGCTTACATGCTGTTGACGCTGTTGCGTAAAAAACAGAGACATCGATAAGTGACTTTTGTTTGGTTACATAAAGCTCTGGCTTTTCAAGAAAAATGCTATATCTGCTTCCTGTATGTGTTGCAAATGCAGCAGTTGGGATTAAAAAGATTAATAAAATTAAAGAGTAAGCTCTGCTTGAAATCATTTTTTATCCAAATTTTTGTACAAAATTTTAAAGTTTTGTCATTTTTGTCATTTAAAGAAAAAACAGCTTGTGTTAAGCACTGAGCTTACTTTAAATTTGGCTTTAGTCAAGGGAAAGCCAAGAGCGAACCCCATATTTTTAAGCTTTAATTTATGCTATTAACTTTTTCTTTCTTTTCATGTTGTAACCATTTATAATTTGTTAAAGTTTTGATTTGTATGATTTTTCAAAAAGGGGATAAATGAAGAAGAGCTACACGTTCATTGCAAATTGGAAAATGTATTTCGATTTTAATGAATCAATGAATTATGCAACTAAAAATTTGGATTCAATTATATCATTAGCAGATTTATCAAATGCTTCCATTATTTTATGTCCATCATTTCCTATGCTTTATCCATTAACGCAAATTTTTCGACAAACAAAAGTGCAAATTGGTGCACAAAATTGTTCCGATCATACAAAAGGACCTTTTACAGGACAAGTTTGTGCAAAAACGCTTAATCAGATGGGTTGTAAAAGCTGTATTATTGGGCACAGTGAAATTCGTAGATATAAGAGTGAAACCGATGAAATGATTTCAAAAAAATTTGAGATGCTTCTTGATGATGGAATTTCTCCAATTTTATGTGTTGGAGAATCAGAGCTTGATCATAAAAATGGTAAAACTCTGGAAGTTATTAATGAACAATTAAAAAGAGTTATTGAAATCGTAAGTCATTCGGCAAAAAAAATTAATGGGTTACCAATTTATATAGCCTACGAACCTGAGTGGTGTATTGGATCCGGAAAAACGCCATCTAATGATAAATTAGAGACAATTTTTGCTTGGATCAATGCCCAAATTCAGAAGCATCATTCAATATCAAATTGGCAATTTTTATATGGAGGAAGTGTTGATGTTGAAAATGCGGTAAGAATCGGCCAAATAAGCTATATCAATGGTTTTTTAATAGGAAAAATGAGTACAAACTTTGAATTATTTGAAAAAATCGTAAAATCGACTATTCTTGGGAATAACAACTAAAATAATTCCGTTCAACCTTTAAAATTTCGAAGAGAGAGAAGATGTATACGTTCTTGATGGTTCTTTTTGTAATTCTTTCCGCTTTACTTGCTATTGTTATATTAATTCAGCCAGGTAAAGGGGATATGGGATTAGGTAGTATTGGAAGTGGGTCACAAATCTTATTTGGTGGATCCGGTGGTCGTAGCTTTTTTGAAAAAGTTACTTGGGTTATGGCGACACTATTTATTCTTGGCGCGCTTGGACTTTCTTTGATTAAATCAAATGAAAGACAGTATTCAAGTCTTTCAGGTTTTAAAGCAGACACTTCTTCAACAACAAAACAAACGTCGCTTCCTATCAGTTCGGCACCAGTAAATTCAGTGCCAGAAGAATCAACTGACGAAGAATAATTTAAGAAAACTTAAAAGGACAAAATAGTGGGGATCAATTTCATTGATGTCCTAGGTAAAAAAACAATCGAGTTTTGTCAAGCTTTGGGAGACTTAGGTCTGTTTGGTTATGAAACTCTTGAGTCTTTGTTTAGTACAAAACTCAAGCTTAAAAAAGTTTTTTACCATATGAACTATATAGGCGTGAATTCAGTTGGCGTTGTAGGTCTAGTTGGAGGGACCGTTGGCGCAGCGCTTGCAATGCAAAGTTATATCGGACTTGAGCGTTTTGGAGCCAGTCAATTTATTGGTCCAATTGTTTACATAGCAATGACTCGTGAATTTGGGCCAGTTTTTGCGGCAATTATGGTTATTGGACGTGCGGGGTCTGCAATTACCTCAGAATTAGGAACTATGCGAATTACTGAGCAGATTGATGCATTGCAAACTTTGTGCATTGATACAAAGCAGTATCTGGTTGTTCCAAGGCTTATCGCAGCGACAATTATCATGCCGTTTCTTTCAATTTTTTGTACTTTATTTGGGGTAGCTGCTGGATACGTGGTTGCCGTTTATGCTCTTGGAATTAATCCACAAGTTTATACCCAAGCCATCATTGAAAATGTTGAGCTTACAGACATTGTGAATGGCTTGATCAAAGCCATAGTTTTTGGATTTTTGCTTACAATTATCACGACTTACAAGGGTTTTTATGCCAGAGGCGGAGCTACGGGAGTTGGCATTGCAATTACTCAAAGTGTGGTATACTCAATATTAACAGTTGTAGTGGCTGACTATATCCTAACCTCTTTGATGTTTATAAAATGATAGAATTAAAAAATTTAACCAAATCTTTTGGCGACAAAACTGTAACAAAAAACTTAGATCTTACGGTTGATGATGGAGAGTTTCTTGCCATAATTGGGCGGTCCGGAGAAGGTAAATCTGTTCTTTTAAAACAAATTATCGGGTTAATTCATCCGACTAGTGGTAGTGTGATTATTGATGGTCAAGATATTACAAAACTATCAAAACATGATTTAAAGCCTGTTTTCAAAAAGTGTGGATACGTTTTTCAGTTTGCTGCACTCTTGGATTCATTAAGTGTTTTTGAAAATGTTGGAATAACGCTTCTTGAAGAAGATTGGCCTGTAGAAAAAATTAAACCACTTGTTATTGAAAAATTACGCAATGTTGGGCTTGATGAAAGTATTTTAGATAGATACCCAAATGAACTTTCTGGGGGTATGAAAAAACGTGTAGGGTTAGCTCGAACACTAATGTTGAGTCCTAAAGTACTGATTTATGATGAACCAACAACCGGGCTTGATCCAATTACGGTTCGTTTGATTCATGAATTGATTAAAAAGACGCATATAGAGCAAAAAACTACAACAATTGTTATTTCCCATGATATTGATATTTTTAATTATGCCACCCAGGTTGCCATGCTACACCAGGGCAAGATTGTGTACAAGGGGCCTACAAAAGACATCTGGGAGTGTAAGAATCCGTACATATACCAATTTATCAGGGGGTTAACTGAGGGTCCAATAGAACAAATTGGGTTTGTAAAAGATTAGTTTTTATAATCTAAAAGTTTTATAAGTTTAAAATAAGGCAAAGATACGGCTATGAACTATTCTCCTCTTATTTTGATTGTGGATGATGAAGTTGCTATTTTGCAAACATTAAAAGAGTCACTCATGGATGAAGGCTTTCGAGTGCAGACTCTTTCTGATGGAAATAAGGCGCTTAGTCTAATTGGAGAGTTAGTTCCCGATCTTATTTTTCTTGATATTTTTATGCCAAATTGCAACGGTTTGGAGTTGCTTACTAAAATTAAAAAAGAGTATCCAGCTCAAAAAGTTATGGTGATTTCGGGTTTTGGAAATATATCACTAGCCGTCGAAGCAATCAAAAATGGAGCAATGGATTTTATTGAAAAGCCATTTAATCTTGATGAAATTTTTTCAAAGATTTCATTCTTGAAAGAGAATTCAAGAAGGTCAGCGCAGAACGCTACCGATACAAAGATTTTAACTGAAATTAAAAAGCTAGAGATAGTGGGTGAAAGCTTTTTATTTTTGGAGTTAATGACTCAAATTAAAAACATTGCCAATATTAAATTGCCTCTATTAATTTATGGTGAGCATGGAACAGGTAAAACACTAATTTCTAGATTTGTTCATTTAAATTATAATCCATTGAGTTCAGCTATCAAAGACAGAACGTTTACTGTTATTGATTGTTTATCGAATATTAACATTAGTTCAAAAATTTCTGATTTGGACGGAACAATTCTTATCAAAAATATTGATAATCTCTCGCTTGATGAGCAAAAGAAATTTGTTAATTATTTAGATAGCGATGAGTACAAATTAAAAAACAATACCGGGCTTATAAAAATTATTGTTACAAGTACCAGATCATTATTTAGGTTAATGCGAGAAGATAAATTTAACAGTAATTTATTTTATAAGCTGAATATAACTCCGGTTGAAGTTCCATCTATAAATAAACGTCGATATGATATTCCACTTTTGTTAGACCATTGGATAAAGAAGTTTAATGATATTTATAATAAAAATATTGTGATCAATGCAGAATCTCTAAGATATCTGCGTAATCGCTTCTGGCCCGGTAATATTTCTCAAATTAGGGATTTGATTGAAAAGGTTGTAATTCTTGCAGAAAACAACAATGCGAATATTTCAATGCGTACATTGGAACATTTGGTTGGAGAACGTGATGTTGATTTTATCGAGGAGCAGTCTTTCTTAAGCTTCAATTCATTTGACGAAGCTGCCAAGAGTTTTGAAAAAAAATATCTGTTATATGTTTTGCGTAAAAGCAATTTTGATTTACAGCAGACATCAGAACGATTAAATTTGAGTATTACTTCTTTATCCGACAAATTTTCTAAGTTGAACATAAGTTTAAAAAATCTAAACGTAGATTAGATTTCATTAATAAACTATTTTAATGAGAAATAAAGTTCAAAAAAGATGTTAATTTTAAATTAATATTTACATTCATACCTCAATCTATTAAATTCTAAACTGCCAGTTGTTTCTTTATTTAATTAATTTATAAATTTGGGAGCGAGTCATGGCAGATTCCATGAGCACACAACAAATAGCAGAAATTGTTAAAGAAAAAAGCCTTGTCTGGCAAGGTTTACGAAATGAAGTTAAAAAAGTAATAGTCGGACAAGATCTTGTTGTCGACAGAATAATTATTGGCCTTCTGTGTAACGGACATATCCTCCTTGAAGGTGTTCCGGGACTTGCCAAAACGACATTGATCAAATCAATAGCACAGGCAATTGGTTTACATTATCAGCGAATTCAATTTACTCCCGATCTTCTTCCTGCCGATTTAATTGGAACATTGATTTACAATCCAAAGACACAAGAATTTCAGACCAAAAAAGGTCCAATTTTTGCGAATTTTATTTTAGCCGATGAAATTAATAGAGCTCCTGCAAAAGTTCAGTCAGCATTGCTTGAGGCAATGCAAGAACATCAGATTACAATTGGAGATAAGTCTTTCGCGTTAGAAGAACCATTTTTTGTTCTTGCAACACAAAACCCAATTGATCAAGAGGGAACTTATCGATTACCTGAAGCTCAGGTTGATCGTTTTATGTTTAAGATTATTGTTTCATATTCAACAATGAACGAAGAACGTGAAATTATAAATAGAGTTTTAAATCCACAAAAAATTTGCAAGGTGATTGAAAAAGAAGATATTTTTGAAGCGCAGAAAATTGTTGATCAGATTTATATTGACGATAAAGTTATTGAATATATTTTGAATATAGTATTTGCTTCAAGAAATCCTAAAGAGCATAAACTTGACGATATTAAAAATTTCATTGAATATGGGGCTTCTCCTCGGGCAACACTTGCTCTGGCTAATGCATCAAAGGCACATGCCTTTATTAAAAAACGGCATTTTGTAACGCCGGATGATGTAAAAGCTATAGCATGCGATGTTTTACGTCACAGGATTATTTTGACTTACGAGGCTGAAGCTGAGCAAATTACAGCGGATACGATAGTACATAAAATTTTACAAATAATTCCTTCGCCATAAGCGTGATTAAATGAAAATTAAATTGTCTCTGATTATTTTCTTGACATTGCATGCATCCGGCAATTATCTTAAAAAGCTATAAAAAGGAATGGTAGGAATGAAGCTGCAATTGTGGATAATAAATAGTTTTTTGATTCTAATATTCTTGTTGGCTTTGTTGGTTAGCAGATTTTTAGAAGTAGAACCGCCTTCTCTAAAGGTTAAGGCTGTTTCTTCTGAGGTGGTTAAGCCGGCAGAAGTCAAGCCTGTTGTTGCGGCAAAAAATTGGGAAAAAATTTATCAGGAAGATGCGTTTGGAACGTATGTTGAAAAGGTTGCCCCTCCTCCTGAGAAGGTTCCGCTTGTTACCCCAATTCCCGAACTAAAGCCTATCCAACTTACAGTTCCTCCAGAACAGAAAATGCCTTCATTTGTTGCTCCTTTAAATATTACATTAAAAGGAATTATTGTTACCGGAGATGAGCAAAAGAGTGCAGCCATGGTTGCAGATGAGACTAACAAAGAACACATGTATTACCTTGGTGACAAAATCAAAGATGCTCAAATCATAAAAATATCAAGAAACAGGGTCATTGTTTTACGTGCTAACGGACAACAAGAATCTTTTTATTTGATAAAGGATGATTTATTTTTACCTTCTCCGGATAAGTGGGAAAATATAGTAAAAAAAATTAGCGATCAAAAATATAAAATTGATCCACATGCATTTAAACTTGAAGTGGAGTCGCTGGGCAATTTTATTGAGAGAACGGGAGTTCTTGGGACTGCTTACAGCAGTGGTAAGCCCGTTGGTGTAAAAATTGGTGATACCAAAGATAGAGACATTGCATCTTCTCTTGGAATTTTACAAAATGATGTGGTTACTGCAATCAATGGGATAAGTGTTGCTGACGTTAAAGATAGAATGCGTTTGTTTGATGCAATTTCAAAAATGAAAGTTGGTGATAACATTACAGTGAATATGCTTCGAGCTGGAAATGAAGTTTCAGTGGATTATGAACTTGCAAAATTTCCTCGCATTTCTAAGGCTATGGCTGCGCTTGCAGGAAAAGAACCTGCAAAAACAGGAGCAGACGCCTTACCTTTAAACCAAATGCAAGAGAGAGAAAAACGCACTAGAGAATTTGCCAAACGACATGGTGGCGACGCGAGAGATCAAAATACTGTGACAGATTTAAGATCAAGATTTCTTGAAAATTTGAGAGAGAAATTAAAAAATGCAAGAAATCGGGCAAGGTAATTTATGCGCTACAAATCGGGAATTTATATGAAAAGATCGACTAAAATTTTTGGGTTAGCATTACTCTTTTTATTTTCTGTGCGATTTGTAATGGGTATGCCGGCGGCTCAACCTGATTTGCTGCCTTTTCCGCAACGAGTGCAGCAGCCTCAGCCTATGACAGCTACTCCGAATATTCCAGCTATTCCAACAGTTCCGACTATTCCAGTCGCACAAACAGCTTCAGTGGTTCCAGTTGCTCCTGCTCAGACTAACCAAGAGGCTTCCATGCCTCAAGCTGCGTCAGCCATTTCAGCGATGCCGGGGGTTTCGCCTGTTTCAGGCTCCCCAAAGATTTCTGCAGCACCCGCTCAGATTGTTTCAGATGTTGCCATGCCTCAGGTTGTATCATCCGCGCTACCAACGCAAAATTCTTCAACCGTTATGCCTTCAGGAGCACCAGAGCAGCTGGGTATTCCCGAGCAAATTGTCGAGCCGAATAATTTTTTACCAACACAAGAATCATCTAACGTAAATATTTTACCAACAAATGTTATTCCAGAAGTTATTGGTCAACCTACAACCAGTGACAATAAACAAAATAATTTAAATTCATCAGAAAAAGATATTTATTTAAATTTTGATAATGCGGATCTTTTAAATTTCGTAAATTATATTGCTGAAATTAGACAGATGAATTTGGTTGTTGATAAAACAATTGAGTCCGTAAAAATTTCGTTAACCATTCGTGAACCGCTTACTGCCGAAGGTGCATGGAACGTCTTTTTAACCGTTCTAGAAATGGGTGGTTTTAGTATCATAAAAATACCTGGAGATTTGGATTCAGATCCACTTATATTCAAAGTGATTCCTAAAGATCAGAAACAAACTCAACCATTACCTGCTTATATAAACGTTGCACCGGATACTTTACCGGATAATGATATAAATATTCGTTATGTCTTATTTCTGACAAATATGAATGTTGCAGATTTAGAAGAGCTTTTAAAAAGCATGTTGAGTGACAAGGGGTTTGAACTTCCGGTTAAAGATGTAAATGGTTTTGTTATTACAGATAAATCTCTTAACGTCAAAGCTGCTGCAAAAGTATTGCTCGAACTAGACCAAATGGGAACGGCAGAAGCTGTTACCGTAATTAAACTAAAAAGTGCAAATGCGGTAGATGTTAAGACTCTTCTTGAAGGTTTAATAAAGCAACCTGAAGTAAGTCCTTTAGCGCGTTTGCTTGGTAAAACAGCTGAAGGTTCAACATCATATTTTCCTCCCGGAACCAAAGTTATTGCTGAAGAACGTACAAATTCTTTGATTTTGTTGGGTAGCCCAAAGGTAATAAAAAAAATTGAAGATTTTATTGTCAATCATCTTGATACCGAACTTAAGCAGGCTAAATCGCCATTACATGTTTATGAATTGCAGTATACCGATGCAACACAAATTGCAACTATTTTGCAAGAGGCAACAGCTGTTCCTGAAAGTGTTGCAGGACAAAATGCAAGTAAGTATGGAGCAATTCGTGGTGGCGTTAAATATTTTAAGAGTATGACTTTTAAGGTTGATAAAGATGGGAATAGGTTAGTAGTTTCAAGTACCGATAAGGTTGATTGGAAATTACTTAAAAAGATAATTAAAGATTTAGATAAGCCACAACCACAAATTGCTGTTGAGTCTATGATTGTAACGGTTGATGTGACAGATACAAAAGAACTTGGCGGTGCAGTTAGAAACAAGAAACATGGAATGCTTGGAATAAATGTTGATGCTCAATCTGCAGGTGTTTCCACTTCTCCCACGCTTGAGTATGATTCCTCCACTAACCCGCTAAGTTTGCTAGGGAATATGATTAGTCAAATAGCTCCGCAGCAGGGTTTGACTACATTGACGTTCGGGAAAGTTGGAAATATATGGGGGATTTTACAGGCTCTTAAAACGCAGACTAATACATCTGTTTTGTCTCAGCCATTCATGACAATTGCGAACAAGACATCGGCTAATGTTGTTGTTGGATCTGAGCAGCGAATAATACAAGAAGAACAAGGTGGAACTGGAGGTTTGAAGGGATATGAGTCTGTAACAGCAAACACAGATTTAACTATTGTGCCTCAAATAAATCTGGATGGGCTTGTTAGGCTTGACATAGATTTGAAAATTGATGAATTTGCAAATGCTGAGGCAACACAAAAAATTAAGCGAAATTTAAAAACAAATGTTGCTGTTGCAGATGGCCAGGTTCTTGTTTTGGGTGGATTTGTTAAGACAAAAATTGCAGAGACAAAATACAAGACTCCGCTATTGGGTGATATTCCAATTTTGGGATGGTTTTTTAAGGACCAAAAACGTATTATTACCAAGGAATATCTATTTATTTTCTTGTGCCCAACAATCGTAAAACCACGTCAAACTCCTGGTATGAATTTGTATACCAAAATGAAACTGCATGAGGCAACTGATAGTATTGAAGATGGAATAGCTACAAAGAGAACACCGGATCCTGTTCATAATTGGTTTTTCAATCCTGATAAAGAAAATTATTCACATAAAGTTATTGATTTTGCAAATGCTCGTTATCAACCAACAACTGTTGATATTCAAAATGATCCTTTTTATCGTGCTCAAACAGTACGAGCAGAAGTTGAGGGAGAAAAACATGGTAATGGTGAGGATGAAGATGGTGACATTCAAGTAATAAAAAACCAAAAAAATATTGAGACATCAAAAGTTGTTGAAAGTAGTGGGATAAAAACAGTGATTCCGGAAGAGATAAAATCGGTTCTAGCCTCCAATGTTCAACAACAAAGTGTGTTGCAATCAAGTTTGCCACAGACTACTTTGTTGCCATCAGTTTCGACATTAGAAAATCCGGAAGTTCAGTCTGTTGATCAAATGCCAGGTGATGGGTTGGCTTTTATGGAGCCGCCAATCAAAATTGAAAATGCGTCTGCTTTGCCTCTGCAACAACCTATGCAGGAATCTATTGCACAAGGTCAAAAAATCCCCCAAGCATCTTTGATGCAACCGCTTGAGATGCAAACGCAAACACAAAGCGTTTTGCCAAAACCTGTAATTGAACAGGCAAAAAGAGAAGAGTTTAAAAATTTATTAACACAAGAGCCTCTACCTGTTAAACCTACTGTTCCTGCCCAAGTTCCACAGGCTAACCCACAAACAGAGTTCAAGCGTGATGAATTTAAACGTTTTATTTCTCCCGAGATTAAGGTTAATGCGCGACGTTCTCAGGATTTAAATTTTGATATTCAAAAACGAAATAGATTAAAAGAATTTTTATCAAAAAATCCATCTTTGACCAAAAGCCGTGGGCCGGTGGTAGCGGATAAAAAAGAGGCTTTGACATGATAAAAAATATTTTTTTGCCTGAAAAAATTGGGAATAAAAGAATAATTGCACAGCGAATAGTTGGACTTGCTCTTCAGGATGAGACGGTTACGCTTGCGCTTGTTTATGCAAAACGTAGTAAGACAATTGTTGAGGAGCTTTTCTCCGAAAAACTATCTTCTGATGTCAATCTGTCATATGCTCAGCGAGCATCTGAAGCAATTAAAAAAATAATGTTACATGTTAAAAATTTTGATCAGATACGCATTGCAATTCCGGCGTCAATTGTAACATTTAAAGAATTACAGGTTCCCTTTGATGATGTTGAAAAAATTCGAATGGTGCTTGATTATGAAATTGAATCAATGCTTCCGTTTTCAATTAGTAATGCGGTTATAGATTTCATAATTACTAAGCATAATAAAGAACAAAAATCGACACAAGTTTTGGTTGCTGCCGTTCAAAACCAAGATTTGCAGGCCGAGCTTGATATTTACACGCAAGCAGGGGTTGAACCCAGTCATATAACTATCGATCTTTTTGCTACATATGGTTTATACAAACAGATTTCTGATTATGCATCAATTGAAAAAGGCAGTATTTTGGTTGAAGTTGGTGAAACGTCAACAAGAATTGCATTTTTGCAAAATGGAGAACTTCGTTTAACTCGTACAATGCCTCGCGGAATTATATCAATTGTGAAGAATATAAGCGAAGAGTCAGGCATGGATGCAGAAAAAGTTAAAGAGCATTTAGATTTAAATGGAGTTAATTCACTTGGCGGTGATGCATTAGCAAAAATTTTTCAAAATCAGTTTATAAATTTTTTCAATGACATTCAATTTACATTGAATTCATTCAGCTTAAAGCTTAATTTTTATGATGAGATAACAAAAATAATTTTTACTCAAAAAGCAAATCAGGTAAAGGGTTTTGTTAAGCTTTGCAGTGATACGTTGCAAATTCCTTGTGAAAGTTTTGATTGGCGCAAAGTTTTTGAAATTAAATCTGTTAAAAAACATCTTAAGAACATTGATTATGGAGCAGTTGATTTTGTTACCGCGATTGGGACTGCAATACCTTGTTATGAACAAGATCAATTTGACTTGCGAAGAAAAAGTTTTGTCTTAGTCGATTATAAATTGGTTAGCAAGCAAATCATTGCAGTTGTTGTGCTTTTGACAACAATGTTTCTGGCAATTGGAGTTCATGGTTATATGCAGATATCGACGTTGCGTAATACACTCGATAAAACGGAAAAAACTGAAATTTCTAGATTAAAAGCTATATTTCCCAAAGATCACATGCCTAAAAAACAAACACTGCAGGCATTTGTTCAAGAGGCTCAAAAATTGGTAAGAGAAAAAACTGACTTGTGGTCTGCATTCCGGAAAGAGCGTTTAAATCCACTCGAAATAATGCTTGAACTGACAAATATTGCAGATAAAACGCGAAATAATATTTATTTTACTGATTTGTCGATCAACTCAAAAGATAAGGGAGGAGTTGAGATTGATGTTGACGGCTATTTTAAATCCAAAAAAGGGAGCGGATCACATTTTAACGATTGGCTTCCGATTGAATTGCGATTTAAAGAATCACTTATGTTTACCCTGCTTGAGGATCCGATAAATACTACTAGTATTCCTGATATGGGTGTAAAATTTTCAGCAAAACTGAAATTGAAAGAAAAAGAAAAGTAGAGCTATGGAAATTATTCTAAATTTTATAAATTATCTTCAGTCTCTAACTAAAAAGCAGGTACAGCAGTATTTTCTTGTTTTTCTTCTAGGAATGGGTGGTGTTGTTTCAGGTTTAATTTATTTTGTTCATTCAAAAAGTGTAGAATTACTTTTTGAGATAAAGCGATTAGAATCGCTTGCGAATAAGGCAACAAGTATACTTGAAGAAAATCAAAAAATGGAAATTGAGGAACAACGCATTCAGGCTATGCTTGATGCTGATAGAAATTTTAATATTAAAAGTTATTTTGAAGGATTTTGTCAAACTCAGGGCTTGCCTAGTCAAGGGTGGGGGGATGCCAGAACAGAAGAATTAAATGATAAATTTGATGAGGTATCATTGACGGCATCATTCAAGGGACAGACCACTGAAAAATTGGTACGTATATTGGAAGATTTTTATAAAAAAGAGATAATTTACATCAAGAGTTTAAATGTTAAGCAGGAACCTGATAAAAAAATATCGTTCAATATAACCATTGCTACAAAATCTCTGAAAAGTGGATTTGATGTTAAGGGGTTGTGACAAAAGTAAGCAGGGAGCATGAATTTCATGGCCACAAATTTTCGTAAAAAATTTTTAAAAACAGTTGTTATGATTGTTTTGATATTATCAAATCCAGTAATTTTGTTGTGTCAAAACCAGGCACCTGTTGTACCCAATGTGTCATTTTCACAAATGCCGGCCATAACTGACAGATCGGCTGAAACATTAGCGACAGCGGGCCAAGCTATGCCGAATCAACCCATTTTACAGCAAGTTGTACAAAAAAACGATTCGGGAATTCCAATAGTTTCGTCTCAGGTAGTTTCTCCTCAGACTATTTTACCTCAAATTTCTTTGCCTGAAATTGCCCAACAACAGTTACCTATTTCACAAAGTATGCCAAATGGAGTTACTGTAGCAATTCAAGATCAGTCTATGGCTCCTGTTGTTTTAGAATCTTCTGCTGTTCCAAAAAATCCTGCCACGGTATCCGTGAACGAAAGTATTGTTGGGGGTGAGGTTTTAAAACCAAAAAATGATAATGAGATTGTTGATGCGGGACAAGATGCTGATATTTATCTAAATTTTGATAATGCATCGCTTGGAAGCATTGTTAATTATATTGGTGAGCAAAAAAAAATAAATGTCATTCCTCATAAAGACTTGGCCGCGGCAAATGTGACTATGTCTACTCGTAAGGGCCTTACTCTCAATCGTGCATGGAATGTTGTTTTGACTTTGCTTGAGATGAATGGTTTTAGCATGGTTAAAGTTGGGAATGTTTATCGTGTTGTTTCAAACAAAGATAATCGCTATGAACCTTTGCCAATATACTCATCAGGAACTGGTACGGAACCCGAAGATTTACCACAAAGTGATATGGTCGTGCGCTATATTTATTTATTCAAAAATATCAAGGCGGAGTTAGCCAGAGATATTTTGGGAAGCATGCTTGACAGAGAGGGGATATTGATAAGTGCGGATCTGAATGCATGCATAATAAAAGAAAAATGTTTTAATATTAAATCTGCCATGAAAATAGTGAAGCAGCTTGATATGGGTGGGCTGAGTGAACAAATTAAAATTATTCAGTTGAAAAATGCGAATGCAGATACTGTGTCAACGTTATTTCAGGAAGTTTTGGGATTAGCCTCAGGAACAGACAGTCGGGTGATTCGTTTTGCAGATAGGGATTCAAAAAAAGAACGGGCATATTTCTCGTCGGCAACAAAGATTTTTTCTGATCCAATACAAAATAGATTAATACTTTTGGGTACACAGATAAATTTGGATAAAATTACAGATTTTATTTATAAATACATAGATATACCAATTGGTGGGGCCGAATCAAGATTACACATAAAAGAAATTCGATATGCAAAGGCTGAGGATTTAAAGCCTATAATTGAAGGGGTAATAAAACCGCCTTCTGGGCAAGGATCTGATAAAAGTGTTGTAGTAGGAGAATTTAAATTTTTTGAAGATGTTATTATTGCGGCAGAACAGGCTTCGGCGTCAGGAGATAGCTCAAGTACGCGAGGTGGTGGGAACAGATTGATTATTGCATGTAATAGGGATGATTGGAAGCGGCTTGAAAAATTAATATCAAAATTGGATAAGCCTCAGCCGCAAGTTGCCCTTGAAGTTATGATTATAAATGTTGAAGTTGATCAGGCTAAACAACTTGGCTCACAGTTATATCAACTGTTTGGGCATAGGCCGGGGATGGGTATACATGAATTTGAGGCCAGGAATTTGAGTGCCGGGAAAAATAGTGAAAGTGCAGAAATAAAAAATTATATTGAGTTGGCAACTCCTGAGTATGAGGGTAAAGGGCATCCTACCTTTGTGACTTTGGGAAGAGCTGCAACGCAGTTGTCTGGCTATGAAAATGAGAACATTTGGTCGATAATAAAAGCTTATATTAACGTTGACAACTCCAATGTTGTAGCCCAGCCATTTTTGGTTACAAATAATAATCAGTCGTGTAGAGTTGAAGTTACAAATACTTATAGAGTGAATGGGGAGCTTGAGTCAAGAAAAGGTGAAGACTCTAAATTAAAAATTGTTGATGATCCTGCGACAACGATGGTTGAAATAACGCCAAAAATGAATTTGAATGGGGTTGTTGATTTAGATATTAAAGCGGAAGTTGATGAAATGCTAGATCCTACTCCTACCGTTGCAAAAAAAGCAACTCGCAAGCTTACAACAAAGGCGAGTATGCTTGCGGGTGAAGTTTTAGTTTTAGGGGGACTAACCAAGCGAAAAGATACTGAGAACACATATAAGACACCGATTTTTGGAGATATTCCTCTAATTGGTTCAATATTTTTTAAAAATAAAAAGAAACAACAGACAGAGTCTAATCTCTACATTTTTATTCGGCCAAGTATTATCAAACCACGTTTTGAAGGAGCCGCTGATGAGTATACACAACTTAAACTTGATTATGCCAAATATCAGTTGTTAAAAAATGATACATTCTTGGAAGACAAGGATCCAATTCAGCGTTGGTTCTTTAGGCCTGCTGACCAATCAATTAAACAAAAACTTTCTGATGTTAAGAATGGCGTTATTAGACCGCTTGATGATTTTGTTTTTGCAAAATCAATGCCTCGAATGGTTAATATAAAAGCCGATTCATACTATAAAGTCTCAGAGGAATTGGCCAAGTATGAGGAAAAGGTTAAGCGAAAAAGAGAAAAAGAACAGCCTGAAGAGGTTACAACAAGCACCGTTACTTTGAATTAGTGGTATAATTGACTTTGGTTGATCAATGACTAAAGGCTCTTCGAAATGTATTTTTGCCGTGCATGCCATAGTGTTTCAACCGCGACGGATGTGTCATGCTGAACTAGTTTCAGCATCCATGGATAAATTTATTCCAAATTTTTGTAATTGGGTAATAGGAGCAACTAATCCATGGATCCTGAAATAAATTCAGGATGACAAAATATGTCTAGAATTGTTCTCTGCGATCGGCTAGCTTGTCGAAACAAATGGCGAGCGATGGGTTGAGGGTCAGCGCTTTGTAGTTTCATCTTGCAGTACGGATTCTGCATGCGTTCTGCTACGGGCGGTTATAATATTTACAGCCTCTTCTACGCTATCTGTTATGGAAATAATGTTTATATCTTCAGGATTTATTAAATTGTTTTCAAGTGCTCTTGTTCTGATCCACAATTCCAATGGAGCCCAATAATCTTTATGCATTAAAACAATAGGAACTTTTGACATTCTGTTACATTGGATTAGAGTGATTATCTCAAAAAGTTCATCCATTGTTCCAAATCCCCCTGGGAAAACTACAAATCCAACAGAATATCTTACCAAAAGCCACTTTCTTGCAAAAAAGTGCCCTGTCATGATGTTATCTTGAACATAAGGGTTTGTTCGTTCTTTATTTAACTTGATCAAATTTATTCCGGCAGATATGAAGAGAGGTTTACATATTTGCTCGCCATTTAACTTACATTCTTTTAAGTTTTCTGAAACATATTCAACAGCACCCATGTTTGCAGATTCCATAATTCCAGGCCCGCCCCCTGTTATAATAGAAAAGCCTTCTCGTGCAAGCATGTACCCAATTTTTCTTGCATCTTGAGCCGCTTTTCCTTCTAGTGGTACTCTTGACCCTCCAAAAACCGTAATGGCAGGCTGTGGTAGTTTTGTGAGTTTCCACATTCCCCACAGGAGTAGGCGGTTGGTTCGCATTAAACTTTTTAAAAATTTGAAATACTCTGACAATCTTCTTTTTAACATTTAGGATCCTTACTATTCTAGCAATTTTTTTGCTGTTTTTACGTCTGAATCATCAAATATTATCGCAGATATTGCACGTGAAAGTTTTAAAGCAGCATTTAAATCTCGTTGGTGTAAATTGCGTCCAATTGCGGTTCCAAATGCTCCGCCGACATGAATTTGTTGGTGCAATGTTTCAAGTAAATTTTCTACGTTTTCTTTTGGCCCTCCGGAACATATTATGCCGGATTTTCCTGCTGCCAGTGTTGCTTGTTTGAGTAATTTCCCCATAAGTGGAATATTTTCCGCTTCGGGTGGGTTAACTTTTATAAAATCTGCACCTAAGCAAGCCCCAACTCCTGCAGCTCCTGCAATTATTTCTGCAGAGTTTTGTTTTTTTACGTATTTGCCTCGTGGATAAATCCACAATATTGCTAACAGGCCATGCTTATGTGCTTGATAAGCGATTTGAGATGCTTGGCTTAGCATTATGGATTCATGTTCGCTACCCAAATAAATTGTGTAACCAACGCCAACAATATTGAGTTTTGAATTTTTTTGGAATTCTACAACTTCGTCAACTGTTGTAAGCATGAGACTGATTGGATCTTTTTGAATAACAGGTATTATATCGGTTTTTGCGTTTAATTTAATAATATATTTAATATCCGGATAATCTTTGCCGTATCTGGCAATTAAACCGAGTTGAGTAGCAAAAACACCAACATTACCTTTGCTTGCTATATCAAACATATGTTTTGGAGTGGCATTTTGAATTGAAATATTTGGTCCATAAAAATCTTGATTAAGATGCTCGATTTTTTGATCACCGGCGAATAAAAAAAGTCGACCGGTATTTTTTGTGGAGGTTAAATAGTTTTGCAGATATTTTTTTTTGTTTTTTTGTGGAACAGTTAGCGGAATATTAATATCTTTTGCATTTAAATTTTTCATGTCACCAGCCTTTCAAACATTAAGGTTAAGAGTGTTTATGATTATTGAGCGTATAAAATATCGTTCGGCTAAACAAGATTTTGTTTTTTTACATGAAATTTATCTACCTCATTTAGATTTTAAATATTTGGGGAGCTGATTAATGTTTGCTTTTTTATATTTAAAGAGTTAGAGTTCTGAACTAAGTTTATAAATAATTTAGTATAAATTTAGAGGAAGCAGATGGTTAATTTAAAGAAAATAGCAACGACATTTTTTTGTGTCTTCGTATCAAATTCATTTTTGATGGGAATGGTAGAAACAGAGACTGTAAGTCCGAGACGAAATTTTGGACTTATTTCTTCAATTTCAATCAGCCCGACCAGTACTTACTATGCTTTAGTTTTTAATAATGGAAGTTTGCATGTATTTAAACTTCACTCAAAGCAGCTTGACGGTCCGGTTTTGCATCTTAAAAATGTAAATGGAATAGTGGCATTTAGTCCAGACGCATCAACAGGAACACATCTTGCATATGGGATGCAAGATGGCTCCGTGGAAATAATCAAAGTGGAAGATAAAGAGTGCATACGCAAATTGAAGGTATTTGATGGTCCGGTTGAGATGGTAACATTTGACTGTACTGGGGACCGGATTGCCGTTGCATCGTCAAATAAATTATGTATTGCGGGTCTAAATAGTGTGGAGGTTCAACAAGAAATTCTTCCTCCGTCTACGTTTGCTATTTCATCTTTGCAGTGGAGTCCATGTGGAAACTATATTGCGTATGGGGCTAGAAACGGGGACGTAATAATAAGGAACTTTCAATTGGGATGTGAGGTTTGTAAAATTAATGGAAATGGACAGTGCTCTGCTTGTGTTGCATGGAGCTCTGATTCTAGGCTTGCGATTGGTTCGAATAATAAAATTGTGATGTGCGAGAAGGGGGAGGATGGTCGATTTGAACGTTTCGTGACTTTGCAGGAAAATTTAAAAGAAATTAGTGCTATATCCTGGCATCCAAGTGGTAATTTACTTGTAACTGTTGCAGATGGAGTTGCGAGATTGTGGAATACAAAAAATTGTGAATGTCTTAGAAATTTAACTGGGGTTATTTATTCTACAAATGCTGCTGCATTTAGTCCTGATGGTTGCAACCTCGTTATGAATTTTAGAAGAATCCCATCAAATAGGCGTATCTGTGACATTTTGGGAATTGCAAAGTGTACTAAATGTGGTGCTGAACGCGATGATCTTATCGAAAAAGATCGGGATGGTAAGGGTTCCTGTTTGATATGCCCAAATTGCAAGGTTATTGGATTATAACGAATCTCTTCGATCAATATTAACATTAAGCTTTATAAAGGATTGACCAATGATAAGCAAATTACGGATTATATTGGGAGTGTTTTTTGTGGGGCTTATTTTTCAATCAAATATACAATGTATGAATTTTGGATATAGTTATGTTCAGCATGTTATTGGTACGAAGCAAAATGTTAAGTCTTCTGACGCAGAAGCTACAGGTATTTTTCCGAAATTTCCATTAAGCTTAAATATTTCCAGTAATGAGTTTGTTTACAGTGGTCAGTATGGTTCAGTTTCGAGTGATGACTGTGGGGCTGTTTTTCTAGAGGTGCGTCATGGCTTGTATACTCTTGAAGTTATGGAGAATGCTTTTATAAGAGTTTTGATTTCAATTAAACTTATTCCAGGTGAAAACTCTGCTTATTATACTTTAAATATTGATAATTATAGGGCAGGTAAGATTTTAAATGCAGCTGTCGTCTTGCCGCAAAAATTAGAGATGGATAAGTCATTTGCAAGCTTTGTTCTTCCAGTTGAGGAAATAATAGAGCAACTTGAAGAAATTGTGGCTGGTTTCAAGAGAAATAGTTGAGTTAAATTTCAGATTGAATGTTTTTGTGTATTAGGAAGTGTCGTAAAGGCTTTAAAATCTGATCTTTTCATTGTTTATTTATTATGCTAAAGTTAATGCCTTACCATTAATAATGGGGTTTAAAGCGTCTTATCGACTAATTTTGAAGAATGAAAGGTTTAATTGTGATTTCAACTTCGGATTTTAAAAAAGGTTTTACAAAGATACTTTGGAACAATGAACCATGGGTTATTGTTGATTATCAGCTTGTAAAGCCAGGAAAAGGCGGTACATACCTTCGTACCAAAATGAAAAATATGATTTCCGGCAGAATGCTCGAAGAGACATTCAGATCGGCTGAGAAATTTCCAGAACCCGATTTAGAATACAAAGAGATGCAATTTTTGTATGCAGACGGCCAAATGTATCATTTTATGGACAAAGAAACTTACGAGCAAATTGATTTGGATGCCGAACACGTGGTATCTGTAAAGAAATACCTAAAAGACAGCGAAGTATACAACGTCATTAATTTTCAGGGCAGACCAATCTTGGTTGAACCTCCAATTTTTATGGTATTACAAATTAAAGATACAGTTCCGGGAGTTAAGGGCGATACGGCTCAAGGTGGTTCTAAACCCGCTACACTTGAAACCGGTCTTGTAATTCAGGTTCCTCTCTTTTTGAATGAAGGCCAAAAGATTAAGGTTGATACTAGAGAAGATAAATACATTGAAAAAGTTGACTAAGCTTATCTAAGCCTTTTTAAAAAGTGGATGTTTTATGAATGAAAATTTTAAGGCAGATGATCTTAATTCAATTCCAGTCGATGCGGAGTTAGAAAAAGAGCAGTCTGATTTGTTAGAGCAAGAAGAACAGGCTGTTGAGTTTGAAATTGAGGATTATTTAAAACAAATAAATCTTGATTCACGTAAAGACGAACGTGTAGTTTCATTTTTATTGATTTATGCACTTGATCGCTTTGACTACGATGTTAGCTTAGAATCTGTATCCGATAATTATTTACGTGGATTTAATTTGGTTATTCCAAAAAATTCCTTTGCATTTAAAATGGCTCAGGGTGCTGTTGATAATCGTGATGATCTTGATGCCAAAATGGTTCCATTTCTTAAAAATTGGAAATTAGAGCGTCTTGGGTGTTGTACGCGTTTAATATTACGGCTTGCGTTGTGGGAACTTTCGCAGCCTGATCCAATTCCATCAATAGTTATCAATGAGGCAGTAGAGCTTGCAAAAATTTTTGCGGAAAAAGATGCATATAAGTTTGTTAATGGCCTTTTGGATGAATTTTGTAAACAAAATGGGCTAGTAAAACCGGAGTAAAATTATGAGAGAAGAATTTTCATGGCTTAAGGGCCAAATTTCCAACTCAACGCCTTTATTTTTTATTTTAGGGCCCTGTGTTATTGAAGGCGAATATCATACACTTAAAATTGCTGAAATTTTAAAAAAGCTTTCTCTAAAACTTAACTTCAAGTTTGTATTCAAGAGTTCCTACGACAAGGCAAATCGTACCTCATTAAAAAATTATCGTGGCAGTGGAATTGATGATGGCCTTAGAATTTTAGGCAAGGTTCGATCCGAGTTAGATATTCCAGTGATTACGGATGTTCACGAGAGTTGGCAAGTAGAAAAAGCTGCAGAATTTGCGGATGTTTTACAAATTCCGGCATTTCTTTGCAGACAGACTGATCTTTTGATAGCTGCTGGGCAGACCGATAAAGTTATTCATATCAAAAAAGGGCAGTTTCTTGCAGCAGAATCAATTGAGCATGCCGTTAAAAAAGTTGAATCTGCAGGCAATAAAAATATTTGGATTTGTGAGCGTGGCTACACTTTTGGTTATAACAACTTGGTTGTAGACTATCGTAATTTTTTCATTATGAAGGCTTTGGGTAAACCAATCGTTTTTGATGCAACTCATGCAGTTCAAAGACCTGGTGGAATGGGTATGGCTTCCGGTGGAGACAGAATTTTTGTTCCAAGTCTTGCCGCTGCGGCCGTAGTTCAAGGCATTGCGGGACTTTTCTTGGAAGTTCATGACAATCCTGAAGCTGCGCTGAGCGATGGACCAAATATGATTAGGCTTTCTGAACTTGAAGGCTTTTTGACATATCTAATGGAACTTGATGCTTGGGCTAAACAAAAGCCGGTTCCTGTTGTTTCATAAAAATCTAAAAATTTAAAGGGCTGCAAATCGCAGCCCTTTTTAATTAGTTCGAATTTATTTTTTGTAAATTGGCTTTTGCTTACAAATTTTAATGACTTTTTCTTTAACCGATTTTAAAGTACTTTCGTCATTTCTGTTTTTAATCGCAAAATCGATCCACTCAACAATCTGTATAATATCATTTTCTTTAAATCCTCGGGTTGTAACCGCAGGTGTTCCTACGCGTATTCCGCTTGGATTTGTTGGGCTTTGTGTATCGAATGGAATCATGTTTCGATTTAAAATTATATTGCAGTGTTTTTGTAGCAACTCTTCAACATCTCGCCCAGAAACTTGATTGCCAAAATCTTTATGACTCTTAATATCAACCAAAAATAGATGGGTGTCAGTTCCGCCGGAAATAATCCTGTATCCAAGATCTGAAAATGCTTTGGCCATAGTTTTTGCGTTTTTGATTACCTGTTCTTGATAAGTTTTAAACTCAGGTTTTAATGCCTCGTCAAAAGCAACCGCTTTTGCTGCAATAATATGCATAAGTGGTCCGCCTTGTATGCCAGGCATAATTGCTTTGTCTATTTGTGTTGCATACTGTTGTTTGCAAAGAATCATTCCACCACGTGGGCCGCGCAGTGTTTTGTGTGTGGTTGTGCTGACAAAGTCTGAATGTGGGACTGGGCTTGGAATAAGGTTGGAAGCAATTAAACCTGCAATGTGAGCCATGTCGATCAAAAGTTTGGCATTGTGTTTTTTTGCTATATCTTCTAATTTTTTATAATCAATCAGCCTTGAGTAAGCCGATGCGCCTGCGATAATAAGTTTTGGTTTGTGTTGTGTTGCAAGATTATCTATTTCTTCATAATCAAGTTCTTCAGTTTCTTTGTTAACACCATAACCAATTGCGTTAAAAATAGAGCCTGAGAAATTTATCTTGTGGCCATGGGTTAAGTGTCCGCCTGATGCAAGATTCATTCCCAATATCGTGTCACCCGGTTTTATTTGGCTGAAGTAAACACCAAAATTAGCTGAGGATCCTGAGTGTGGTTGGACGTTAGCATGATCAGCATTAAATATTTTTTTTGCTAAATCTATTGCAATGTTTTCGACTTGATCAATAATTTCGCATCCTCCATAGTAGCGTTTCCCAGGGTATCCTTCGGCATACTTATTAGTTAGAACTGAACCTGCAGCATTTAATACGTCATTACTTGCGTAATTTTCTGATGCAATAAGATTTATTGTTCCTTCTTGGCGTTCTAACTCTTTTTGAATCAATACTTGTATAATATTTTCCATGAAATTCCTTTTTTACTTTGCAAAGAGATGCTTAATTTATAATTATTGACTAATATTTCTACACCCTCGTAATATAAAAGACAAGGGAAACCAAAATTAAACGTGTTTGGGTGGGTTTATGTTGAGGGGGGATTTATGGAAAAGAAAGTTTTGACACTACTTATGGCTTTGGCATTAGTTTCACCTGCAAAATGTGGGCATGAAGGTGGTGCTGTAGCTGTAGGCGCGCTTGGAGGATTGGCAGTAGGAACGATGATTGGCCAGGCATCTGCAAGGTCGGACAGAAGTGATAGAGTAGAAGAAAAGCTTGAGCAAGAGCAGCGCGAGCGTGACCAAGAAAAGGTGAGCCAGTTAGAACGAAAGCTTGAACAAAAAGAATTAGAGCGCAAAATAGAAGAGCAGCGTATCAAGTCTGAGCAACGTGAAAATGAGTACAAAAATATGCTTACATTTATTGTTCTTGGAATTATAGCAGCTTTACTTCTTGCATTGTTTGGAGTGGGTATTGCGGCAATGATCCATAAGAAAAAGGGCAGCTAACTTCCAAAACAAAATTTTTTAAGGGAGTTTTCCATGAAGAAATTTGTATTTTTCGTGTTATTTCTTGTCTTTTGCTTCAGTTCACTTGCATTTTTGGCAAAGACTGGCACAGGAAGAGAGGGGTTTCTAAAGTCATATGCCGCTTACTTGATGAATGAGTAAATATATAAAAAATTCAGTTAGAATAGAGTCTTATTCAGAAGGCCTTTGTAATTTTACAAGGGCCTTTTTTGTAGGATTCTAAGCGATATTCATTGAATTTAAGGTATTCTATGCTACCATAATCTTTCCCTGATTTTTGAGTTAGTTTTTGGGTGGGACTGATTTATGGTGTGTGCCTTAAAGAATAAAAAAGTAAGACTACATTTTTGTTGTTTTTTGTCGGTTTTTTTGTGGGCGAATTTTTCGTTCATATTTCTATTTGCTGCAAATTCTGAATCCGTCGTGCAATATTCTGTTCCAGTTGAGCAACATGGTGATTTAGGTAAATATCCAGCAACTAATCAGAAGCCTGAGCAAAGTTTAGACTCAAGATTGGAACGTTACGATAACCTTTGTGAAAAATATACCCACCCTGAATTTTTAGAGCGTTGTGACAAGTTTGGTGAAAAATACGCATCACCTGAATTTATAAACAAAATTTTAAATAAAGAAAAAAATCGCATTGAACAACAAGAACGGTTTAATAACAAAGTTATTGTTGGTGTAAATTTGCCAATTAGTGAAAATGGAATTCAGATAAATGTTTGCAATCGAGATTGGATGTTGTTGCTTGCTGTTTCAAGCCAATGGATTGTAGATTTTATTTTTTTTAAAATGCTTTGCAACTCTATGCAAATTTCATTACGAGACATGTGTTTGCAAGAATCAAAAGAATTCTTGGAATCAATTAAAAAACTTGATGCAGCAATTGAGCAAAAGAGTGACGAAGAAACTGGAAAAAGTGCGTTGGAAATAGAAAATATTGTTGGTAAAATCGTACGAACAAGTCGGATGAAATATTTTCAAGCAATAGTCGCATTTGCGATATCAACAAATGTCATTTATCGTACACAAAATTATTATCGCCTAAACTCTATGTTTAAACAAAATTTAGTGAATTTTACTTTTGCTAATATTGTTTGCAATAAGAGTAACGCTACAATGGATAATTCATTGATGGAATTTTTAAAAGACAAATCATTAGCCGGTTTTGATTTTGACCTGATTCAAACTACCATTCTAGATATGGCAACATCGTTTTTATGTGAAAATGAAATCCTTCCTGCATGGGTTATGGGTAATAAATTTGACTTGGCACGTCGAATTGCGTTTGCAAGTGTCTTTGTTTGGTGGTCTAACAAGAATATTTATAAGCCAATACTTTTTAGTTATTTGGTTTCAAACAGAAAGAACTTAATCACTGTTTTGGAAAAGTTGTCTAGCAACGATTTGGAACAACAAAAAGTATCAGAAAAAGAGCTTGCGCATATTTTGCAAAGTATGCCACAATGTTCGTTTGCGTTTTGGGAGTCTAATAAACGCAAGCATTTTGCTCGGTGGCAGGCGATATCGAATGTGGTGCTATTAACGCCAACACTTTTTAAGCTTGGCTTTTGGGTTTATAACATGAGTAAAAACACGGGTAACACGAGTGAAAAGGTAAATTAATGTTTTTGTTTTTAGTCTTTTCTTTTTTATTAAACACATTTTTATTAAATACACAAGTTTATGCAGTAAAACCGGCCGATGTAGGAGCCTTTAATATTGGTGGTTTTAACATAAAACTTGATGATGCTGCAAAAATTGCGGTAGAAACAGCGAAAGTTCTTGACGAAATTTCGCGGGATACGCGAGAGGCTTTTGATCGTAAACGTACTGCCTTAGAGCAAGAAAAGATTATGCTTGTAAAGAAAAAAGAGCAGGGGACAATTGGAGATCTTGAATTTCAAGTTCGCGTGGAGAATGTTGATGCACGAATGAAAAAGCTTGAATCTGATATTGAAAAAGCTGAAAAAACCGGTGACGCTTGGAATCGTAATATTCAAGATGCTTTAAAAGGGGGCTGGCAGATGATTTTGGCCAAGCAGCAAGAAGAGGCCGTGCGAAGGACACAGGTTGCAACAGCGGTTGCTACTCAGGCGGTTAAAAATGAAGGAGCTTTGGAGCGTATGCGCTTGGCGCTTGAAAAAGATGCTATGATTCGTTATGGAGTTTTGCTAACGGCTGCTTCCGCAGGTATATTTGCAAGTTATTACGGCTTTGAGTTTGGGTTTAAGTACCTGGAATCAATTGTAAGTATTCCTTCGTTGATTCAAGAAACTTCGATTAAAAGCCTGAATGAACAAGTGAAATTAAAGCTTGGAATAACAAAACTTGCTGCTGAACATAAATTTACACTTGATGACGTGATTTTAGCACCTGATATAAAACAAAAAATAACACGCTTGGCCGATGAAACTCAAAAAACTCATGAGTGGGGTATTCCATACAGACACATGGTTTTATATGGCGAGCCCGGTACCGGTAAAACAATGATTGCACGAATTATTGCACGTAAGAGTGGCATGAATTATGCAATTATAAAAGGCGCGGGGTTACTACAATATTCTGAACAACTTGCGATTCAAAAGTTACACGAAATTTTTGACTGGGCTGAGAATGGCAAGCGAGGCTTAGTTATTCTTTTTGATGAAGCAGATTCGTTTTTGAGAAACAGAAAAGGCTTGGATACATTTAGAATAGCACTTGTTGATGCCTTTCTTTCTCGCACAAATTCTAGCTCAGAGAAATATATGTTAATTTTGGCTACAAATCATCCTGAAGATCTTGATCCTGCAGTTTTGAGCCGAGTTGATCAAAAAATAGAGATACCTCTTCCTGGAGTTGATCAACGCGAAGAAATGCTAAATCTTTATCTTGATAAGTATATTAAGAATGGGACATTTAAGATCAATATAAATGGCAAATCCAAAGAACAAACAATGTCTTTGGCTGATGATATTAATCAAGAGTTGAATAAAAAATTAGCTCAAAAAATTGACGGATTCTCCGGACGTGATATTGAAAAAATGATTGCGGAGCTTAAGGTTTCGACGATAAGTTCGGGAAAAAATATAGCGCAGGCTGATAATTTTATCAAAATAGTTGATGACAGTGTTGTGCAGTATAAAAAGTGTTTTGAATGGAGTCAGAATTAGATTAATTTGTAGCCCAGGCAAATAAAAATGCTGGGGCTTTTCCTTGCATATGTTTTAGTCCTTGCATATGTTTTAGGCTTTAGTTTGGGTATGTTTTGTGATATATGCCATTCGTGTGCTTGTTAACGGATGTGTGCTGAGTAACTCAATTAACGGAGAAATGAAATTTTCTTTTTCTCCTACAAGCTCATCTATTGTGACTTCACAGTTGTAATCAAAATCGTCTTTGGTATTCGAAGTTTTGCTATTTAAGCACTGCAATTTAATAAGAGCAGTAAGTAAATTTAGTGGATCATCAATAATCTCTATTGCCTTCTTGTCCGCCTCGCGTTCTTGTTTTCGCGAGTATGCATGTTTTACCAAATCTTTGGGCGACGGGGTAGGGACGGTTATTCGGCTTATTAGCGATGGGCCTGTCAAAATTAAGTTTAAAACACCGGACTTTATCATGTGACGATATTTTATATGGCACAGCTCGTGAGCGAGAATTGCCTCTATTTCCTGGTCTGTAAACCATCCCTCTTGCCATCTTTTTGTCAGCAAATCACCGAATGCAACTATGGGATTATCGGTTTTTAGATATGTAGCAAATGCATTATATTCAAGAGTTGGATTTTTTGCATAAAAAATAAAAGCATCAGGAACGTGTATTTGTAGCTTTTTGCTTAATGTATTTGTGTATTCATAAAGCTTTTGATCTCTTATTTCAGCAGAATTTTTTGCACAAATTTTAATCTCAAAAGGCAAATGATATTTTGGGGTTGATAAAGGATTGCGGAGTTTAATTTTTTTAAAAACATTTGCGTTTATAACATCTGTATTTAGTGTGAGTTGTGATAAAAAAAACAACAACAAAAAAGGTGTTTTTTTGAAAATACTATTCATTTAAGTCCCCTCCAATTAATTTATCTGAGATTACCGTTTGGTTGTCTAAGCAGGCCCAGTAGTATTTATAATTATACATATTTTAGAAATTAGCGAAATGTCTTATTTGTGGCTTTAGGTTTATTTTCTTATCTATTTGTAATTATTGAATTCTTGTGTTACCTATGGAAAACTGTACAATTAATATTCGAAGGTTATCGGTATTTATTTTATCCATTGATCCTGAAATCCAACTTCGCCCTGCGTGGCTACGATGGACAGGTAAATTCAGGATGACAAAGTTGTAGGAGGTTTTATGGCAGTTTTTCGTCGTCGGGGTAGTTTTTTAATTGTGAGTGTTGTTGTGTTGGGTGTTGTTTCAGGATGTGCTCGTTATTCGGCTCAGCCTCTTAACCGCATTAAAACGGTCAGTCCTCACAAGCAAGATGGATCAGAAAAATCTGAAAAAGCTATTTCGCTTGCCTATAACGTTTATGATAAATGGGATTGCAAAAAATATCTCAATCGTGATGTTCTTGCAAAAGGTTATCAACCCGTTCAAATTACAATAACTAATAACTCAGATCGCTATATTAATTTCTCAAAAGAAAATATTAGTCTTCCAACAGTTCCCGCCGCAGACGTAGCCAAGAGGGTGCATACCTCTACAATTACGCGAGCTGTGAGTTATGGAGTTGCCGGCTTATTTTTATGGCCATTCTTTATTCCTGCCGTTGTTGACGGCGTAAAATCTTCACAGGCAAATCAAAGATTGGACGAAGATTTTGCCAAAAAAGAGTTGGCTGACCAAATAATAAGTCCTTATAATACGATAAATGGCTTAATATTTGTTCCTAAAAATGAATTTAGTCGTGATTTCACAATCACTGCAGTTGATGTTGAAAATCGTGTTAAATTTGCCCTAAATTCAAATAAGTTATTTCTAAAGATTTAATTAGTTGTTTATATCTTGAAAAGATTTTTTTAAGGCCGTAAGTAAAAACTTGCGGCCTTTGGTTTTTGATATTGTTTAAAATCAAGTTATTTGATATATATTACGATCCCATGATTTTTATCAACAAAGTTTGAGATTTCTGCAATTTGTTTTAAGCTATTCTGTAAGTCAGATTTGATTATTTCGGATAAATTTTTACCTTGGAGAGCTATGGATTCCCAAAAACTTTTAAAATATTGGAAAGAGTCGCTTGGAATTTTTGCCTGGGGGCAGTTTAAGCTGATAGCGCTTGCATCGCTAAATAATTTTATTCGTTCAATGAAGTTATTCTTAAAATACTTTTGGTGGCTAGGTCTAATTGAAATTTCAAATCTTTTTATCTCAAATATACAGGTAAATACATACAATTCTCTGCGCATACGTTTAACGCATTGCGTTGTATTTTTTGCCTACATACTTTGCAGCAGAGCATCAACAGAACGTAAGGACATGTTTTATTTCTGGCAGTATTTCAGAGCTATTCCACTGGCGCTTTTACTTTTATTGCCGCACGATTTTATTATTATTGGTACAATTTTTATTATAAGTACATTTTTTTATATGGATTCACGCATTAATTTTATGGGGTTAATGAATTCAATCAAAAATGGGTTTTCCTATTTTCTCTACTTTCCTGCAACTGCATTAATTATAGATTTAACATTTTGGACAGTATCAACTGGCATTGTTTGCATAATTTTTTTTCACAGCTCGCGAATGTTGTTTGACCCGGGAGAGGGAAGGCACATAAGTGCGTTGCAAATTGCGTTAACGTCAACATCAAATTTAATTTTGACCGTTTTACGTTTTATGCAATTGTCATTTTTATCGATATTGTACCTAAAATTTAAGCATGCGCATCCCGATTTATTTGGAGCAAAGTAAACCATGGTACAACAAGTTTTACAGGCATGGAAAGAATCATTAACAACTTTTTTGCCCAACAGAGTCAAATCCGGATTGGTTAACATAGTAAAAAATTATATAAGCGTCTTGAAAAATTCAGTTGTTACTATGCGTTGGTTCTTTGTTGTAGACCTATTTTTGACAGCAATTTTGGCAGAGGCAATAGAAAAAAAAATAACCTCTGGCGTAGGTCTTAAACTTTTGGTTGAGATTACAAATTTAAATTGGTTTATAATTTATAGCGCCATCATAATTTTAATACGAAAGCGCGAAGATCCGCTGGATGCTAAAACGTATTTAAAAAGCATGTTTTTTAAATACCTAAATGGGTTATTTATTTTCATGATATTACAAATTATATTTTTGGCATTTCTGGTAATTCTTGGGATAACTCAATTTCCATCAATCCCTTGGATATTTAAAATAATATTTCAAATTTTTGAGATGCTTATAATTTTTTATTGGCTTGACTCAGATGGCAAATTTACAGATTTTATTGCCAGTATAGAAAAGGTCGCAAATCTTATTTTTTACAATGCTCCCGTATTTTTAATATTCTTGGCGTTATTGTTTGGCCTGGATTACTTGCTGAGATTTTTAGCGTGTACAGAGCAGGGTACGTACGATTTTTTGATGTTAAATAGCGATTCGTTACAGCTATTACAACCAATGGGTTCAAGATTTGCAGAGTTTAGGCTAATTTTTATAAAATATGTCAAAATTCTGTTGAAAATTTTCTGGTTATGCGTTCTGTTTTTGTTTTACGATAAAAATAGAAACATGTTTTATAGCAAGAGTATTTTTGAGCACGAAGAAAATGAAACTGATTAGATCTGTTATTGCTTACACCTTGGGTGCAATAACAATGACGATAACAACTATATTTTGTCTTCCCATTGTAATGTTGCCAGCTAGATATCGTTATGACAGTAGGCTTTATCATAAGTTAATAAGCACATGTTCTAGGCTGCTTTTCTTTTTCGGTTCAGTAAAATATGAGATACGTGGAGAAGAGAACCTACTTTATTTTTCGCAGGATCCGGCGATCTATATCATGAACCACACGTCTAGCCTGGACATTCCAATAGTTGAAGTAATTTTAAAAGATCAGCCTAAAATTTGGATTAGCAAGATTTCTTATACAAAAGTTCCATTTTTTGGATTTATCTTAAAAAGAATGCATGTTATTGCCAACCGAGAAAGCTCAATGATGTTAAAAAGAGTTATCTCAGATGTAATAACATTAACCCAAGATAAAAAAAGGCATTTAGTGCTTTTCCCCGAAGGAAGACGCTATGATGATGGACAAATTCACGATTTTTTTCCAGGGGTTACGATTTTTGCAGAAAAATTAAATCGTCCAGTTGTTCCAATTGCAATTTATGGATTCCATAAAATTTTTCCTAAAAATAGGATCTGCCTTGATTATGATTTTGGAGTTGCTAAAATTAGTATAGGCAAACCAATCATGCGTTCATCGTTTGCAACACGTGATGAATTTATTAAGTATGTCCAGGATTGGTTCAGAGTGGAACTTGAAAAATTACAGAAAGAGTAGCCCATGTTTTTAAGATTGGCTTATTTTCAACTAATTTATGTACTTATTCCAATCTTTATCTTAGCAATTTTATATCGATTCAAATTTTATAAATCACCTGTTTACAAATACCCTGCAATTAGAATATTTTTGGGTTCAAATTTCATAAGATCGAATTCTTTTAAAAAAATTCTATTTTTTCTCCGCGCAGTTACACTGGTTGGGCTGTTATTTTTGATTATGCGGCCGCAGTGGGTTGATGAGAGATCAAAAATTAATGTTGAGGGAGTTGATATTGTTTTGGCAATAGATGTTTCCGGTAGTATGGAACGTATTGATGATATATCAGAGCGTAAACCTCGAATTGAAGTCGCCAAAACAGAGGCCATCAGATTTGTTGAAAAGCGACCAAATGATCCTATCGGTGTTGTGATGTTTGGATCAGAGGTCATATCACGCTGTCCTTTAACCCTTGATAAAACGGTTTTAAAAGAAATTATTGGGAATATACGACTTGGAGATATTGATTATCAAGGAACTTGGCTTGGAACAGGGATTGCAACGGCAATTAACCGTTTACGTAATTCAAAGTCTGAAACCAAAATCATCATTTTGCTGACAGACGGGTCTCCAACGCCTCCGGAAAAAATTGAGCCTGACGTTGCTGTAGCGATTGCAAAACAGCTTAACATAAAAATTTATACAATTGGAATAGGGAACGAGAGGGGATGCTTTGTTAAAGATGTATTTGGGGGTTGGCACCAGATTCCTGAATATAGTTTGAATGTTCAATTGTTAAAAGATATCGCACAAAAAACAGGTGGCAAATTTTTTAGGGCCGGGAATTCAAAAGAGATGCGTTTAGCATATGACACAATTGATAGTCTTGAAAAAACAAAAATTGAAAGTGAACTGTTTCATAACTACTACGAAGCTTTTTTGACTTTTATCTGGATTATTTTGGCATTATTAGGGATAGAATTTTTGTTAAGATTCTTGGTTTGGCGAGGGCTGTGATATGATGAACACTTTTGGTATACACTGGGCAGGAATCGATAAAATTGTTTATTTTCCGATTTTTTTGTTTTTTATTATTCTAGTAATAAGCAATTATTTAAAAGTAAAAGATAAAAGCTTGCAGCTTTATCACAAGTCGCAAAAGAGTGTAGTTTTCCCGGGATTTTCACAAGTTAAATTAAAACTAAAAACATTTTTTTTGTGTACTGCTATTTTTGCAATATTTTTGGCGATACTTCAGCCACAATGGGGTAAAAAAGAACAAAATTTAATGCAAGAGGGTCGTGATTTATTAATATTGCTTGATGTCTCGCGCAGTATGCTTGCTAAGGATTTAAAGCCGAATAGATTAGAATTTGCAAAATTGAAAATCAGAGATTTGGTTTCAAAATTAGCTGTTGACCGTGTAGGGTTAATTGTTTTTTCCGGAGCAGCATTTTTACAGTGTCCACTAACGATAGACCATGCTGCATTTTTGATGTACTTAAAAAATATTGATGTTGAGTCAATTGCCTCCGGAACTACTTCTATTGAATCTGCTTTGCAAAAAGCGTTGGGTGTTTATGAGCAGATTCCAAATCGCAAAAACAAACTTGTTACGATAATAACTGATGGTGAAGATTTTTCCACGAATTTGGGCAATATTAAAACTTTAGCCGCAAGTAATAATATTCGGTTATTTGCATTGGGCGTTGGAACTCCTGAGGGTGCACCAATTCCAATATTCGATAATTTGGGAAAGCAAGTGGGGCACCAGACTGATGAAAGTGGACAAATTGTGACAACAAAGCTTAATGAAGAAAAATTAAGGGAAATTACACAAGCTTTAAATGGTGTATATATTCGAGCTACATATCAAGATGCCGATGTTGACCAGCTTGTAAAAATAGTAAAAAGCTTTGAAAAAGAAAAGTTTGCAGATAAGCAGTTTTCTTTATTTCACGATCAATACCCATGGTTTTTGGGGGTGGCCTGGTTCTTGCTTTTGATGGATTTTGTACTTTAAATATTAGATAATACCAAAATTAAATTTTAAAATTACGTGAGAGCCATTATGAAAACAATGTTTATTACGTTACTGTTCATGCTTTCAATTAATAGGATTTACCCGGGTTTATTTAGTAGTTATGATAAAAAAACACCGGAAGAAGTTATTCGAGATTTGGCAATTGAACAGATAGATAATCCGGATGATCCGTACGTCAACTACAACCTTGGGGTGGCACTGTATCAAACCCGTAAATATGAGGCTGCTAAAAATAACTTTGAACGAGCCGTTAGTAATGCCAAAAATAAGAAATTAAAAGAGCGTTCGTATTTCAATCTTGCTAACAGTTGCTACAAAAATGCGCTGTCTGCACTGCCTGTAAACTGGGAAAGTGAAAGTACAAAAATAGAGCAAGATAAGCTTGCTGTTGCTATTGAAAATGCAAAAGCGGCAGTTAATAATTATGAAAGTCTTTTGGCGTTAAATAAAGATAATGGTCCGGCAAAAGTAAATTTAAAAAAATCAAAAGAGTTGGTAGAAAAATTAATGAAGAAACAGCCACAGCAAAAGCAGAATCAGGAACAAAAACAGGACGATAAAAAAGATCAAGATAAGCAACAAGATCAGCAAGATCAAAAAAAATCGAAAGAACAGAACTCAGAAGATAAATCTAAGCAGGATCAGCAAGATCATAAAGACCAGAATGGTCAGAAAGATCAGTCTGCACAAGACCAACAAAACCAGCAGGATCAACAGCAAAAACAAGATGGCCAGCAAGACAAATCTCAAGATAAGTCTTTTGATCAAGAAAAGAAACAAGAGCAAGATCAGACTGGTGAGAAAAAAAATGATCAGCATAATGCCGATGAGCAGTCTCAGGCCCAAAACGCGCAGCAACAACGAGATTCTCAACAGCAAGCCTTTGGCCAAGTCGCTCAAAAAGAATCTGCTGAAGAGAAATCAATGCGATTGATGCTTGAAAATTTACAAGGCGATGAAGACAGTTTACAAAAAATAATTATTCAAAGACAAACCAAAGACCAAAAGCCATTGAAATCCGGACAAAAGCCTTGGTAATAAATTAGGGTTTGGGGAAATATGAGGATCTAATTATGAAAATAAAATTAATTCAAACAGTTTTACTTATCTTTGGTGTGACTTCAGGGTTAATTGCCACTGAATTAGTCTTGGAGTTAGGCGATGTCCAAAGTTTGATGTTAGAAAATGAAAAAACGGCACAACCTACCGTTTTTGTAGGAACTCCTTTTCAGTTAAAAGTGATTGTAAAAAATGGAGAAGGTGGGTCTTTGCAGATTCCGGGACTAGACAAATTAAAAGTGCAGGGAGAGTCCCGAATGAATAATCAACGGTTTGTTAACGGGGCTGTTTCAGTGGAACAAAATATAATACTGGATGTTGTTGCTAGCGAAGAAGGATCTTTCACAATAGGGCCGGTTCAGGTGGAAAATAATGGGACGACTATTAAATCAAACACTGTCCAATTTAGAGCAATAAATCAGCCTAATGACACATCGAAAGTCAAGACGGCATCAGGTGAAAATTTAAAAAAACAGCGAGAAGATCAAGAAGTTGTTTGTGAGCTTTTAGTAGATAAGCGCAACGTTTTTCAGGGGGAGCCGTTTACTGTTACTTTGAAAGTCACCGAAAATGAACAAGTTTTTCAACTTGTTATTAAAGAAAAAATGAATTTTCCTGGGTTTTCGTTTAAAGATCTTGGCCAACAAGTTCATCAAGAGCGCAGAGATAACCAAATTGTCAGTATTATTGAGCAAAAATTTGCTTTAGTTTCTCTGCAACCCGGCACTAAAATGATAAATCCAGTAACAATCGTTTATCAGACTCAAGTTAAAACAAAACGAAAATCAAGAGGTATATTTGGGGATGACTTTTTTGGTGGCTTCTTTGATCAAATGCATCTTCAACAAAGGCAGTCTCAGAGCAATAGTCTAAAGTTAGATATCAAGCCCTTACCCAAAACAGATGAGTCTGTGGATGGCATTGGTTCATTTAAAGCATTTACAGCGACTGTGGATAAAACATCGGCTCTGGTCAACGAGGCCATTACATTGACCTTGGAGATTTGTGGATCTGGAAATTTTGATCAAATTGCAACTCCAAAGCTTGCATTGCCAGAATTTATAAAAAATTATGAATCCAAAAATGACTTTATTCCGGATGATTCTCTGGGTGCCTTTGGTGGAAAAAAGAAATTTGAATATGTTATTCAGGTTTCATCTGCAGGGGAAATAAAAATTCCGGCACAGAAGTTTACATATTTTGATATGAATTCCAAATCTTATAAAACATTAAAAACAGACGAGATTACACTGTCCATAAAACAGCCGGTAGGAGAGCCTGTTCAACAGCCAATATTCCCGTCGGATAAACAATTAGACCAGCAAATAGATCAACAACAGTCTCTAGAAAAAAAATCTCCAATATCTAAAGACATAGGGTTTATTGAAGAAGACTTCAAACCAAGCAATTCTAGTAACATACAAATTCCATTTTGGGTATATTTAATTTTGCTTTTATTTCCAGCACTTATTGTTTTTGGTCCATACAGAAAGATGATTGCTGTTTGTCGTGACACAAAAGCATTTAAGTTATTTTCTAAAAAAGCAGCTCTTTCAAAATTTCAAGGTGAGTTTGAATTATTAAAAAGTAGCAACAAGTCTGAACAAATTTACGGGCTATTTTTGAATCTGTTGGCTGCAAAATTCGATATTACAACGCAATTAATTACAGTAGATTTCATAGAAAAAAGACTTTTGTCTTCCGGATGGGATATTCAGAAAATTAGTGAGTTTACTGATTATTTAAATGAGTGTGCCAGCTTGCATTTCATTACAACAAAGCAAAAAATTGATGAAGTGCAGTCAAATAATTTATTTAAAAAAGGTCAGTACTGGATTATGTTATTAACAAATAAAGATGCTTAGTTATTAAGCTTAAACATTAAGGGTATATCAATGAAAAGTAAGCGGTTAAAGTTTTGCAGTGTTATTATAACGACGATTTTTTTATCACTATTTTTATCTGTGTATTTGAAAGCAGAACAAGAAGAAATCAGTTACCAAGCAATTTTTGATAAAGCAAACAGTCTTTACAAAGATGGCCAATATGAATCAGCAATGGAATTCTATAAAAAAATTCAAGATAAAAGTGCTGTTGTAAACTACAATTTGGGAAATTGTGCCTACAAGCTTAATAAGCTTGGATTTGCTCATTTATACTGGCGCAGAGCTGAAAAGTATTGGGGAGTTTCTGATCGCACTGAACTTTTAAACAATATTAAAATGGTTAAAGATAAGCTTAGGGCGCAAAAAAATGGAAAAAGAGATAAAAAAACAGAAGTTATATTCAAAAATTTAAAAAATTTAAAAATACAAATAATTTCATTTATTCGCGCAATGCCGCTATTTTTCTTTCAAATTGTATTTTTAATATTATGGATATTTCTTTTCGTGTTCATTCGAAAATTATTTAAGCTGCGAAAGAGGCTTCTGGCGGCCATGCTGTTTACATTTATAGCCGTTTCTGGTTTAATGTTAGTTAGTAAATACAACTTTGAATGCAAGCGGTTTGGGATTGTAACAACTGCTAGCGCAAAGCTTTTATCGGGGCCGGGGGATAACTATCAGGTTTTAAGTTTTGTGACCGAAGCCAAAGAGGTCGTTATTCAGAAGTCCTCAAATGGGTTTTATAAAATTAAAATAAATGGACAGATTGGCTGGATTAGCCAGACAGCAGTGGAGGTTATTTAGTTGATTTAAGTGGGGTTATATTTTAAGTGGGGGTTATAATGGTTATTTTAAAATTTTTGTTCGGTATTAGAAAATTTGTTGTTCTTTTTTTTGTAATTGCGCTTTGCGCGGGATGTAGCAAAGACAGTAAGTCTCTTTTTACTACTGTTTTGGGAACATCAATTGGTAGTACAATTGGTGCCTCCATATCAAAAGACAAGAAAAAAGGTGCTATTATAGGTGCCGTTGTTGGAGGCGTTGCGGGAACTGCCGCATCTATTGCAATGGGTGGTGGAGTGATTTCTATAGCGTATGGCGCAGCAACAACTCTTGGTAGCGTGCTTGTAAACCACTTTGCTTATAAGAAAAAAAGAAAAAACGAAAAAAATATAAAAAAAGATATAAAACAGGTGGATGCAAAGAGTGTTAATAGTAATTGCACTAGCGAAAAATAACAAAAGGGCTTTTATGCAAAAAGACTTTCACATGTGTAGTCCAAAACACAGTAATTTAACTAAGTTTGGATCATTGTTTATAATTTCAATTGTATTACTTCAATTGTTTTCCGGCTGTGGTAAAAATGAATCGGCCGGTGGAACATTTGGTGCTGCATCCGGCGCGTTAATTGGAACAGCAGTTGCCGGAAAGCATGACAGAGTAACGGGTGCAGTTATTGGTGGCCTTGTTGGAAACTTGCTTGGACGTGAGGTAGGTAAAGGGGCTGATAAAGAGGAAGAGCGCGAAGAGCGTGCGATTAATCAGCAGAAAAGTGCCCACAGAGAGCGTAAGTTGCAACAGCTTCGCGAAGAAAATGAAATTTTGAAGCGTACTTTTGATAGATGGTGCCAGGATTGCGGTAAGAAAGTTACGCTGCTTGGAGCGCAAAGCTGCCCAAAATGCGGCGGAAACTTAATTAGATATAGATACTGCAGAGAATGCGGGACTAAATTTGAAGTACAATGTGGATATAGATTTTGTCCATACTGTCCAAGGGTTAAACTTAGCGGACGAGTTTGAGAAAAATTAGCTGATATTAACTTGTTTTAGATTTAGCTAATAATTTGTAAAGCGGGAGGCCTGAATTTTCAGGCCTCCCGCTCTTAGTTTTACTAAACTCTTCACGATTGTATCTGGTTTCAATTAATATAAAAACAGTTGATAGTAAAAAGGGGAATATTTTTTAGGGAGGGTATTATGAAAACAGCATTTAAGCTATTACTAGCTACATTCGCATTGGGTGCAATGGTCTCATTTTCCGGATGTACAAAGGAAGAAAAGACTGTTGCAGGAGTTGTGATTGGTGCCGGTACGGGTGCCGCAATTGGTGGAGCTGCAGGTGGTGGAGGCGGAGCTGCAATCGGTGCTGTTGTTGGCGGTGCGGCTGGTGGTATTATTGGGCATGAATCTGGTGATGATAGAAAACATAGACGTCACCATAACGATGACAAGTAATAGTTGAGTTTATTTAAGAGTATTTTATAGAAAAAACTGGAAGTTATAGCAGGAGAAGGGTCTTTGGCTCTTCTCCTGTGCTATTGCAAAAAAACTCTAATTTCTATAGGCTTTTAACTATAATAAAATTTTATATCAAAAGATTTAATTTAAAACACAAGCTAAGGTTATATGGCTACTTCAATGGATGCATTATTATCTGTCAAAAATTTAAAAGTAAACATCGACGAAAAAAATATATTAAACGGGATTGATTTACAAATTAATCCTGGGGAAACTCATGTTATCATGGGCCAAAATGGCTCGGGTAAGAGTTCATTCTCTTTGACTCTTATGGGACATCCCAGATATCACATCCATGAAGGCCAAATTTTATTTTGTGGTCAAACCATTAATACACTCAAGCCTAACGAACGAGCCAAACTTGGACTGTTTCTAGCTTTGCAAAATCCAAGTGAAATTGAGGGCGTTCCGTTAAAACAGTTACTTCGTCAGGCTTATAATCAAATTTATGATAACACTTCAAAGCAGCTTCGATTAAATGAATTTAATAAACTACTTGAACAAAAAGTACAGGAATTAAAGGTTGACCCAAATCTGGTTGAGCGATCTACAAATGTTGGATTTTCCGGAGGGGAAAAAAAGAAAGCCGAAATTTTGCAAATGTCCGTTTTGCAACCCAAGTTGGCTATTCTTGATGAAATAGACTCAGGGCTTGATCTTGATGCTATCAAGATAATATGTGCCCAAATTAATCAAATTCGCCAAAATCAAAAAGATTCTGCCTTTTTAGTCATAACTCACAATCCAAGACTTCTCGAACACTTGAGGCCTGATTTCGTTCATATTATGAAGGCGGGCAAAATTACCAAATCAGGATCTTCGGAATTAATCAAAGAGATTGAGATCCGTGGGTTTGAATAATTGAATCCAATAATTTTTTAACTTCGAGTTATAAACTTTAATATTAGGGTTAAAATTTATTGTTTATGTACTAATTCTTGATTGCCAATTTTAGCGCTTCTAATTTTGTTTTTAATAATTCGAGATTATTTTTTAGTGCAGATAACGAGTCCTTTAGTTTTTGAAGTTTTAGGTTTAATGGATTTGTCTTTGATAGTAAACAGTTTGAAGGTATATCTTTTATAATTTGATCTTTTTGCTCGCCGTTGGCGTATATTGCAAGTAAATCATATAAATTTAATCGATAGTACTCTTTATCTTCTGAAAATTGACTCTGTTTAAAGGACTCAAATAGTGTTTTTCTATATTCGCCGGATCCATCGTCAGAGCCTTTAACGTTTTTTATTTCTGAATGTGACTTGCATATATTAATATCCCATGTAGCTTTTGAATTACGAGTTAAGCTTATGTGAATATTATTGCCTGAGTTATCGCTGCGAAAAACGTACTTATTCCAGTTAAAGTATGCAGTGTCGAGGTTTACTTGCCTAGTGCCGGAAGGTATGCTTGGACCAGAATAAGTCCATCCAAACTTTTCACACATAATTGGAAAGTATTTTGAACAAAATTTTTCATCTTTGAATGGGGGAAGCGGGTCTTCATATAACTTAAGCCCAAAAAGACGGTTTAGCAAAATGATAATATTTTTTAAGCTTGGCCACAGTGCGTAAGCTATGTACCGGTCGGGACCGGCAACTATATAATCTTCTTCGATACCAACCATAACTTTGCAAGTCTGTTCCATGAAGGTTGCAGAGTAGGGCCTATCATCCTGAGATGACCCAGCAGGGGTTTGATTTTCCTCTGTTTTTGATATTTTGCTTTGATCAATTTTTTTTAGCTCTTCTTGTGTAAGTAATACGTAGCAAGGTTTTCCATAGTCTCTCAATATATCATGATCAGTTTCATAATGTTCGTTTTCAGGATCAGTTTTGGAGATTATTTGGGCATAAATAACTCCTGGAATATTTTGCATCAAATTACTCCAGGGCCCATGTTTATCCGGATTTGTGTGTTTGGTGGCATCGGCATTTTCTCCTTGATAAAAGTCTAATAACTCTTGGGATGGATTTAAACTTTCGGTTTTGATTGGAATGAATTTTCCTTCGTCTTGATTGTATAAAATAAAATTACATAAATTTCTTATTGTAGTTTCGGTGCAATCGCCAAAACCAACGTTTATTTCTTTCCCGTTATTTTCAAAAAGTGTATCAAAATCAGCGCTAGAATCATCTATTACTTTTGGCAAAGGTTGTTGATAAAATTGTTTTATTATTTCGGCAAAAACAACTGCTTCAAATGGGTCTGCTGCGATGTTTTTATTTAAAAGCGCCTGTTTCACATCAATTAAGAATTGATCGATTATCTTTGATTGGGTGTCGCTGCTTTTCTTAGAGCATACACTTATTATTAAATCGACTTGGCTTTTATCGAAAACATTAGTATTCCAATTTTTTTCATCGAAGAGTGTTTTTCCATTGTCAGTAAATATACTTTTTGAGGTTATTGTTGCTTGCAGTTGTTCAAAATAAGCGAGGAAGTCGTTTTTGCTTGTGGATAGTTTATATAAAACACCTAAGAGAATTGTATGTGTTGTGTATGGCGGATAAGAAACGGGTATATCTTTGTCTTTAATAAAGCCGCATTCGCAAAGTGATTTTGAAATTAGAGAGGTGAATTCCGCTACATGGTTGGTTTTTGTAATTTGTTCTTGTGGGTCTGATTTCACATCTTCGTCGTTGTTAATAATGTTTTTGATTTTTGTAGACATAGTCTTTTTATTTTCTGCTTTATTTTGTTCGATTGTCCCTATTATTAAACCTATCAATTTAGGCGAAAGATGCTTTGCTGGCATAAGTTCTTTTGTTGTGCTAAAAGTGTCTCCGACTAAGTTGAATAGTTGCTTTATTAGAGCTGATGTAGAATCTTTGTATTTAACGTGTAGGCTTTTTGAAGGGTTATTTTTACTCCACTTATCAACATCTTTCCAATACTTTTTTAAAAGTTGAGTCTCAGCCCATACAGCTCCGTGGATTGGCGAGCAATGCTTAAAATCATCGGATAATATGGAATAAGTGTCTTTTATGCTACTTATATCAACCGGGCTGATTGTTTGATTATTAAATATTAATATGCCAATAAAAAAAATTATAAATTGCTTGGCTGGACAACAGAACATATTTTTAAGCATATTTAGTTCTTTCGATAAATTTTTATAAGTGGCTTATTGTTTGGCGCTGAAGATACAATTTTTTTGGTATTTTGTTCTTTTTAGTATTTTGTTGGTAGCCATGTCAATGGTTTCTTTAATTTCTTGTCCAAATAACAAATCGTGAAAATTATGCGTAACCCATGTATAACGTATACTTTGCTTGTATATTTTACTTCTTCTTGTATTCAATTGATAAAATCGAATAAAAACATTGCATATTGACAAGTTGGCAATATTATGATTAGGCTTATTATGATAAGTTTAAGAAAAACTTTGACAAATATTTTGTAGCTGGTAAAAAAGAAAAACTTACGGGTCGAGTTTTCGGCTTGTATATAATTTAGCTAATTTGCTGGGGGGCAAAAATGGTAAAAAAGAGTAAAAAGACTATGAATCCAGATGGACCTAAACTAATAATAGTAGAGTCTCCCGCAAAAATTAAGACGATTTCTAAATTTTTGGGCAAAGACTATAAAATCATGTCGACCTTTGGCCACGTCAAAGACTTGCCGCCTAGTAAGACTGGTGTTGAGATCGATGAAAAAACTCACAAAATTGGGCTTGAATATGAGGTTTTGAAAGATAAATCTCAAGTTATTAATGATATTTGTAAGCAGGCTAAGAATTCTAGCGAAATTTATCTCGCATCAGATCCAGACCGTGAAGGGGAGATAATTTCCTGGCACATTGGTCAGGAGATAGAAAAAGTTTTTGCAGATGATGCCAAAATTTATCGAATTACTTTTAACGAAATTACAAAACCTGCGATTATTGAAGCAATTGGGCATAAGTCTGAAGTTGATATGAAAAAGGTTGAGGCTCAGCAGGCTCGTCGAGTTCTTGATCGTTGGGTGGGATATGAAGTTTCGCCAATTTTGTGGCGAAAAATAAAAAAAGGTCTTTCTGCCGGCAGAGTTCAGTCTGTTGCATTGCTTTTGGTTTGCAATCGTGAGCATGCCATTCAAGATTTTAAACCTGATGAGTACTGGTCTGTGCATGCAATTTTCAAAATTGATGCCAAGCAGACTTTGATTGCCGAGCTTGTAAAAATTGATGATAAGCAGATTAAGCTTAAAACAAAAGAAGAGACTGAAAAAGCTGTTCAAGGTTTAAATAAAGAACAGTTTATAATATCAAAAATTACGGATTCAATTCGATCCAAAAAACCATTACCTCCTTTTATGACAAGTACGTTGCAACAGGATGCTTATAATAAATTAGGTTTCTCCGTAGACAAAACCATGTCTGTTGCACAACGTTTGTATGAAGGTGTGCAGATTGGGCAGGATACTGAAGCATTAATAACGTACATGCGTACGGACTCTTTGCGTATTTCAGATACTGCACTTACTGCAACCCGTGAATTTATTACAAAAGAGTATGGTGATGATTATCTACCAAAGTCTGCATTAACTTATTCCAAAGAAGGCGCTCAGGATGCCCACGAAGCCATCAGGCCTATTAATGTTGCCCGTTCACCCGAACAAGTAGGTAAGTTTATGGGTAAAGATGAACTTAAGCTTTATGAATTGATTTGGAAGCGGTTTGTTGCTTGTCAAATGACTGCTGCTGAGTATTCGTTACGTCAAGTTGAAATTTCCGGTGGAAAATATTTATTGAGAGTCACCGGCTCTACTCTTAAATTTGATGGATTTTTAAAAGTTTATCAGATTGAAGAAGAAGAGGGTGACAAAGACATTATAAAACTTCCAAAAGGTTTGAAAGAAAAAGATTCTCTAGAGTTGCAAAAAATTGATCCAAAACAGCACTTCACACAACCACCTCCAAGATATACAGAAGCTTCTCTTGTTAAAGAACTTGAAAAATTGGGGATTGGTCGCCCAAGTACTTATGCCGCAACTTTGTCCACAATTCAAAAGCGTGGTTATGTTGAAAAAGAGAAGAAAAAATTTATGCCAACAGAGCTTGGTCGTGCTGTCAGTGATATGCTTTCCAAAAATTTGCCTGATATCATAAATGTTTCATTTACGGCAAACATGGAAGAGCAACTTGATAAAATCGAAAATGGAGATGTTAAGCGTGATGCAGTGCTTAACGAATTTTATGAAAAATTCCGCAAAGATTTAATTGAATTTGGGGGCAAAGATATTACCAAAAAATCTATGCAATCGAATATCAAATGTCCTGAGTGTAAGAAAGATCTTTATATCAGATTTGGCAAAACTGGAAATTTTCTAGGGTGTTCTGGTTTTCCTGAATGTAAATTTACGTCTAATTTTGAACGTGATGAAAGTGGAGTAATTAAGCTTACTGCCGCATCATCACAAGCTCAATCTGTTGATATGGCTTGCCCTCAGTGTGGCAAACCGCTTATCAAAAGAATGGGTAAATTCGGTCCATTTATTGCATGTTCCGGGTATCCTGAATGTAAGTACATACATCAGGATAAACTTTCAACTCCATGTCCACAATGTGGCGGAAATCTTGTTAAGCGTAGATGGAGAGGTGGAAGTTTTTGGGGATGCGCCGGCTATCCAAATTGTAAGTTTGCAGTTTTTGGGGAGGTCATAGAAAAGCCTTGTCCAAAATGTTCAAATCCATTCATGGTTGTAACTAAAGACAAAGAGGGTAATGTTACACACACCTGTTCTAAAAAAGAGTGTGGGCACAAAGAGTCAGAAAAAATTGATGCATAGTGGATTTTAGGGTTGGGATTTTGTTCGCCTATCACTCCACTGGACGATTGACCCATCGCGACGATCGGTACACCTACGGCTAAAGCCTGGGGTTTCTGTGGTTGTGTCCTCGAATACAAGATCAGCTATTTTATTGACGATATAGATCTTATTCTGCTGTTGTGCTACTAGCATGGGTTCCTCTGTTCCATACCAGTATTCTTGTCCTGTTTTATGAAGCTCTCTCTGGGTTAATATATGAATTTTTCTACTTCTATCAAATGTGCTAATCAGATCTAAGAGTTGTAAAAAAAATTTATAAATATCTGAGTCTTCAGAGTTTATACGTCTTATTAATTCATTCATGGGTGTTATGCCATTGCATCCAGTGCATTTGGTTATGCATTCGTAAAATTTATTTTTACCTTGCTGGCCAAATTGAATCAGATATCTAAGAATGAGGCAAATATCATCTTCTTTTGTGCTGGCAATAAACTCTGCCAAAAAGCATGCTATTTCTGAGGTGCTTTGGGAGAGGACAGTATCTTTTTCTGCCATCAGGGTATCCTCTGCTATCATGTCCCAGAACTCAGCTGCATCTAATGTTTGCGCTGCATCTTTTTCTTTTAGTTGATCCAATATGCCAGTTATTATTTTTTCTTTGGTTTTATCGAAAAAGAATTCCATTCCAAAACAGTGTGTAAACAGTAAGCTTAAAAAGAGGCTGTGTTTCAAAAAATTCATAACCAAATCCTTGTCTATAGTGTGAACATAAAGTGTTGATAAATATGGATGCGCAGTGGAATTTAGGGTTGAGATTTTGTTCTTTGAATATGCGTGCCATCAAAACCACACTCGTAAGCCCACTGTGCGGCCCCAGTATCACCAAAAAGAATACTAGATATTGCATTAGCAATATAAAATTTCTTTTCTCGTTGTGCGGTTGAGATAGGGTCTGTTCCATACATATCTTTTTGATTTAATACATCAGTTTTTTGCATAGGATCGAGTTTTTTGATTAAACTTAGGGTTTTTAAAAAAAGTTTATAAATTTCTGAATATTCTGATGGGATGTAACGAATTAATTCATTTAGGGGTGTTATGCCATCAATTCCAATGCATCCAATTATGCATTCATAAAATTTATTTTTGTCTTCTTGTCCAAATTTTATTAAGTATTCAAAAACTAAACAAACGTCTTTTTCGTATGAGCTGGCAATGAACTCTCCTAAAAAGCATGACCCCATTCCGGTAGATTTTGCCATCAGTGACCAAAACGTTTCAGGGCGCAATGTTTTTTCGGCATGTTCTTTTTTTAACTGAATTAATATTTTTGCTACATCGGGATTGGGATTTTGAAAGGCTTCTACTACTTCTGTGGATTTGTCGAAGAAGTAGTCCATCCCTAAGCATTTTGTGAATAACAATCCAAACAAAAGACCATATTTGAAAAGCTTCATTACAAGCCCTTTCTCCATAGATTTGATAAAAAAATAAAAAAAATGCGAAAATTAAAAACATTTATAAAAGATATTTTCTGTAAAATGGATAACTTTTGCAAGCAATGTGAAAATTTTACAGATAGCTAAGTTGTATTCGATTAATTTGATTGAGCAAAAAGAGTTGTACTTTTTTCTATCTCTTTTATTTGACCTTCATTTACGTTAAAAACACGATCAACTCCGTCTAGCATGGACGGTCTATGTGTGATTATAATTATTGTTTTGGATCCCTTTAATTCATAAATTGCTTGCTGAATAACCCTTTCTGTTTTTTGGTCCAGTGACGATGTAGCTTCATCGAAAATGATTATTTCCGGAGATTTTAATAATGTTCTGGCAATTGTTATTCGTTGTTTTTGTCCGCCAGAAAGTAATGATCCATTCTCTCCAACGTTTGTGTAGTATCCAAGTGGTAAGTCATTTACAAATTCGTCAACATGAGCGGCTTTGCATGCGCTTAATACTTCGCTGTCGGTTGCGTTTGGTTGCGCATATAAAACATTACTGTAAATTGTGTCATTAAATAAAAATGTACGCTGGCCAACGTAACCAATGTGATTACGCAAGCTAGCATAAGTTATTTTTGAAATATCTTGCTCATCAATCATTATCTGCCCTGATGTTGGAGTGATGAATCCGAGTAGTAAGTCGCACAATGTGCTTTTCCCGGCTCCTGATGGTCCGACAATTCCAACACATTCGCCTTTTTTGATTGTAAGGTTAACGTTTTGAAAGACAATTGCATTTTTGTTGTATGCAAATGATACATCCTTGCAGCATAATTGGTCTTTGAATGTTGTTAATTCGATATCTCTATTTTGGTTTGCTGGATATACCAAATCCATTGTAGCAAATATTCTATCTGCGGCAGCTAGTCCGTACTGAACTTCTGAATAAAGAGCGACTAATTTTTTGAGTGGTTGATAGGCAAGCAAGATTGCTGCAAAAAACGCCGTTAAGGTACCCGCTGTAATTTCGCCGCTTATAACTTGTTTTGCTGCAAAGTAGAATACAAAGCCTCCACCGATAACAGCAATTGCTTCAATTAGAGCAGGAGCTGCGGCTTCAACTCTGACATTTCTCATAATTGATCTGAAACATCTTGAAAGTAAATCAGAAAAACGTGAGCATTCTGTATTTTCTGAATTAAATGCTTTAATTTCGCGTATGCCTGTAAAAGATTCAGTAAGCATATTGCTTACTTTGCCCATCTCATGTTGAATTCCAAATGACGCTTCTTTTCGTGCTTTTCCGAGTCTTCGGCTTGAGGTGATAATTATTGGTCCCACGATTAGCATTACTGCTGAAAGCTTCCAGTTTTGGTACAGTGCAAAGCCAAGTAAAAATGTTCCTTCAAAAATGCTACGAACGCCATCTTTGACCGCCATCGCAGCAACATTTTGAATCATTTGAATGTCATTGAGATAATGTGATAGTAAGATTCCTGTTGATCTTTCTTGGAAAAATGAAATAGGATAATGAATCATCCGTGAAAAAAGATCTTTGCGAAGATCGTTTAAAACTTTATTACTTACCCAGTACATGCAGTATGATGAAAGGTACATAAAAATACCTTTAAGCATGAAGAAAAGTACAAACAGCAGTATGAATGGAATAATTAAGTGGCTGTAGCTTTTTATAAAAACTTCATCAATTGTTTGTTTTAAAATATACGTTGGAGCAGCTGATGTGAGTCCAAAAAGTGCCGCAAAAACTAATGAGTATGTCAGTCTCTGCCAGTACTGTTTTGTATAATTTAATAATCTTTGTAAGTTCGTCATTTATTGAACCCAGTCTTTTTTTGTCATCCTAAACTTGATTTAGGATCTATTAATTAATAAAAATCTATACATGTTTATATGCCTGATTATAGCGTAAAAACCAGAAAATGGCATTAAGAAATTGATTTTTGAGTGGTTATAGGTATAATCTGGCGACACGTTTCTATTGGTGCGAAAATAATTTTTAAAAATCAATTTAAGTTGCAGCTGGTATATAATTTAAAAATAAGGTTAATTATAACAATGATTTCCAAAAAGTTTTTCAAAAATTTGGTACTGTTGCTATTGTTTTTAGCTAATACAAGAATGCTTTTGTCGATGGATAACCCATTGGAGAATTCGTTTGATTTTGTACCATATCATAATGATTTAACCGCAAAAGTAGTTAATTTGGGGCAAAATGTTGCGGTTTCCGGACATAAGAATGGGAAAATAATTTTTTGGGATGTTCAAAAACGAAAAGTTAAGAGTTTATTCTGGGGCCATCGCGCATTGGTTAAAACTTTGTTGTTTAGTCCGGACTGCAGGGCCGTTGTTTCGTTAGCGGTTGATGACACATTAATTCTTTGGGATGTTGTAATGTGCCATAAAATTTGTGAGCTTGTGGGTCATAGTGCGCATATATCATCGGTGGCCTTTAGTCCGGATAGTAGATTTCTTGTCTCAGGATCTTATGACGATACGGTTAGATTATGGGAGGTAGTTACTGGCCAATGTATTTATGTATTTTCTAATAAAGACTGTGGAGATTTTCAACCCAGGCTTATTTTAGATGGTAAGATTTTGGTAGAGGGCGTTTGGAGTGATACAGTCAAATTTCATGATAGTATAGGGGGATGCTGTAGCATTCCATTTGGCGGAAACGGTGGAGTGGAATCGGTAATATTCAGTAAGGTAGGTTTTCAGATTAAAGTTAAATTATTAGATGGTAATTTTGTAACTTATTCCGATATGCTTTTTTCAAGAGCCATAAAAAAAGAAGAGAATAAAAGTTTGGCAGATGGTTTGAAAAGTTTTACCTCTGCGCCAGATGCGCAACCGTTGACTTTTTTTACTTTGTATACAATTTACCATGTAGTTGGGGTGACACCGTGGAAAGATGTTTTTGGAATCAGGTGAAAATTGCCATATCTACATTGAAGCAATTAAAAAAGCCCTCGATTTTTGAGGGCTTTTTTAATTAAAAAAGATTTTTGTGAGTTTTTAACTACTTAATCTTATAGATCTTATGTTTTCCAACTTTGACAATCATTCCCGATGTCCACTTGATTTTTGCTTTAAATTCTTGAACGGGAACATCATCAACATGTACTGCGCTGGATTCAATTAATCGTTTGGCATCGGAAGATGTTTTTACTGCGCCGAGTTTTTTAATCAGATCAACGATCCAAATTGGATTTGGTGTGTCAGAAGATAATTCAACTTCATTTGCCTGTGAGTAGTCTTTATTTTGAAATAAAGCTTCAAACTGTTTTTGTGCGTTTTCTGCCTCTTGTGTAGACCAGAAGCGTGCAACGATTCCCAAGGACATTTCTTTTTTTAAGGTCATTGGATGAAGTTCTGCGTTTGCAACAGCGCTTTGCATCTTTGCAATCTCTTCATCTGTTCTTAACAACAGTAGGCTGTAGTAACGCCACATGAGTGTGTCTGAAATTGACATGAGCTTGCCAAATGCCTGCTCTGCCGGTTCCCAAAGGCCAACGTAATTTCCATAGCTTTTAGACATTTTTTGAACGCCATCGAGACCTTCAAGAAGTGGAACTGTTATAATTACCTGTGGCTCTTGGTTAAACTGTTCCTGTAAATATCTTCCCATCAGCAGGTTAAACGTCTGGTCGGTACCACCGAGCTCGATATCGGCCTTTAATGCAACAGAGTCATAACCCTGCATGATTGGGTATAAAAGTTCATGAAATCCAATAGGAGAGTTTTCGGCTAATCTTTTTTGAAAATCTTCTCGTTCGATTAGGCGGGCTAGAGTAAGTGTTCCGGCTATTTTAATTAAGTCAGCAAAACTTAGTAACGAGAGCCATTCTGAATTATAATGAACGCGTGTTTTTGCAGGATCTAAAATTTTACTGCTTTGATCAAAATAAGTTTTTGCGTTTATTTTTATCTGTTCTTCGGTGAGAGGTGGACGTGTTTTAGATCTGCCTGTAGGATCACCAATTCTAGCTGTATAATCACCGATTAAAAAAATAATCTCATGGCCAAGATCCTGAAATTGACGAAGTTTACTTAAAACTACTGCATGGCCAAGGTGAAGGTCTGGGGCCGTCGGATCCATTCCAAGTTTAATTCTAAGAGGTTTGCCTTTATGCAGTTTTTTGCGTAAATCATCTTCTGGAGTTATTTGGATTGTTCCGGTTCTTAAAACCTTGATTACCGTTTCTACATCCATCTTCATAATGATATCTTTCGCTAATTTAAATATTAGGAGACTTATTAATCCATGGATTCCAGCCGTCGCCAAGGCTATGGCGGACATGCTTGAAGCCAAATTCAATTGGAGCTAAAATACTAGGCTTTTAAGTAGTAATTCTGCAATGAGTATTAGTTTTATTAACAATTTATACGTTGGAGGGAAGAATATTAAAAACAATAAAAGTATAAATGAGTATCGATATAGCCATAAGACAAAGTTGGGGAATTTATCAACCAAAAGCATTGTTATTACATGGCTTCCATCAAGTGGTGGGATTGGTAGTAAATTAAATACTCCGAGCATAATGTTAACATAGGCCGTTGCTTCAAATATTTGCAAGAATGTTAAAGCAATAGCTGGGGTGAATAGATGTGCTGGGAAGTAATGTATGGCATAAAAAAGACCTAGCGCCATTAAAAAATTAGCGAATGGGCCTGCAAGTGCTGTTAGCACAGCATATAATTTGGGATATTTAAAATTTCTGTTATCAAAAGGAACAGGTTTTGCCCATCCAATTTTAAAAAGAATCAGACAAAATAGGCCGAAAAAATCGACATGGGCAAGAGGATTTATTGTCATTCGTCCTTGTTGTTTTGCAGTATCATCTCCGCATAGGTAGGCAACGAATGCGTGAAAAAACTCGTGAAAAGACAGGGCTACAAGAAATGCTGGAATAAGAATTGCGATTTGTGCAAAAAAATCGGCAAAGGTTGGAGACATTTCGGTTCCTTCTAATGGTTAAAGCTAATGGTTAAAATCTTATTAAAACTGGTTATCAAATTAATTTATTTGATAATCCATAGGATAAAAAATAAACAGCATATGGTCAAATTGATTGAGATTTAATAAACCCGATATTTAATAAATTTGTCGACATCTTGTTTTTTTTCTTTAGAATTTGCATTGTAGTTTTGTTCTTTTAAATGTAAGTCTATTTTTTAAGGGGAACTAGGAGTACTATGGTTAAAAAAAAGCAGATAATCGATTCGGGAAAGAGTAGTAATGTTAAGGTATCTGAAGTTAAGCCGTTTAAAGATTTTTTTAATTGGCAAGCTCTTATCCCACCATCAATTCTTGTTTTATTAACAACATTTTTTTATTATTTTTCGTTAAATTATCCATTTCAGTTTGATGATATTGCAAATATCACCAAAAAATTTGCAATTCGTTTCGATAATCCGATTGCTCGTTGGTGGACAAATTCTCGTTGGCTGGGTGACTGGCTTAATAGAATGAATTTTGAGGTTGGGCGTTTTGATCAATTTTATTATCGTGCATTCAATTTATTAATACACATTCTTGCAGGTGTGGTGATTTTTTATTTGATCAAGGCATTATGTGAGCATTTAACAGAAAAACCATTTTTTTCGGAAAATTCTACTATTTTAGCATTTGTGTCGGCCGGTCTTTTTTTGTTACATCCGGTGCAGACACAAGCGGTTTCTTATGTTATTCAAGCAAGAATTGAAGGTTTAGCAACGTTTTTTTCGCTGTTTATTATTTTATGCTTTGTGAAAATGGTTTCAGCAAGAACAGTTCTAACGAAGAGTTTGCTTGGGATTTTGATGTTTATTGCAGGATTACTTGCCTGTGGTACAAAAGAAATGGTTATAGTGACTCCGCTTTTGATGATTTTAGTTGATTGGTTCTTTATTTCTCAAGAAAATTGGGATTCATTTAAGTCAAGAATATGGGTTCACGTTGTATTTACTGGCTATATCTTTGGATTAATGGTTCATTATCTTTCACCAAAGTTTGCAACCGATGCGATAACTTTTAGTGTTGTAACCGGTAACAACAGGGGCAATATTTTGACTCCTGACCCATATGATATAATTACCCCATTTCAATTTTTATATTCCGAATTCAAAGTTGTTTTGCATTATTTGTGGATGTTTGTTTGGCCGTTTAATATTAGTGTTGAATATGACTGGATTGTTGCAAAAAGCTTTTGGAGTGCAGAAGTAATTTCATCATTATTCGCATTGCTTTCCATGATTGGACTTGCCCTCTATTTTGCATTCAAGAAAATTAATACTTTTTATGCATTTGGACTGTTTTGGTTTTTGGTTGCGATGGCGCCTAGGGTAACAATCATTCCTTCGCCTGAACTGGTTTGCGATTACAAAACTTATTTGGCTTCTGTCGGATGGTTGTTTGTGATTGCTGTTATACTTGTTGCTGCCGTTTCTTGGGTTTTGCAAAGAATAAAGGCTATCTCTGATTCACCATATGCAAAACATGCTCCATTAGCTGCATTATCATTGCTTCTTGCACTTTCCGGTGTTGCAACATATAGCAGAAATTTAGTATGGTCCTCATGCGTTATATTCTGGGAAGATAATGCCAAAAAGGCTCCATTAAAAGCTCGAGTACATAATAATTTTGGTGTTGCGCTTTCTGAGGCAGGACGAATAGATGAATCTATCACTGCTTATCTGCGAGCAATTGAGTTGGATAAGCACTATTCAGATCCTTTGAGTAACTTAGCTGTTGCATATTCATTAAAAGAAGAGACAGATAAGGCAATTGAATCATTAAAAGCTGCAATTAATTTATGTCCGAATTATCCGGAAGCATTGAACAATCTTGGAACTCTTTTCATTAAGAAAAAACAGTATGACGATGCTGAAAGAATTTTGAGAAAAGCTATTGAGCTTAGACCCTACTATGGAAAAGCTTGGTACAACCTTGGACGACTTTTCTTAGAACAAAATAAAGAAGAATTGGCTTGGGAGCATTTCAAAAAAGCCGTTGAGGGTGATCTTGATAATGCCGATGGATTCTTCACATTTGGTCAAATGAGCATTCGAATGCATAAATATGCTGAAGCGGCTCAAGCATTCGAGACAGTTATTAATAGTGGCGTTGAAAATGACAATGTTTCGTTTAACCTTGCCAATGCATATTATATGCTTCAAAAATATGATCAAGCATTAAAAATTTACAACAAACTGGTAAATAAAAATCCGCTCGAGGGTCGTTACCTCTTTAATTTGGCTGAAGCCGTATTTGCTAAAGGTGATTATACAGCTGCTTTAGAATTGTTCAAAAAAATTACTGGCTTGCCTCAACCTTTGCCACAAGCATTTTTCAGAATAACTCACTGCTTGGAAAAAATGAATAAAGTAGATGAGGCCAAGGCTCATTTGGCTGAGCTTGAAAAGCTTAATGCACCGGATGAATTTAAAAAAATCATTGGGAACGAAAAGATGCGACTTGCATTACAGGATCAGGTCTCCAAAAACGGAAATAAAATTACCTTGACTGATTTTAAGAAAGCGGTTGCCCTAAAACATACAGTTACTCTTGAAAAACAAGATTCTAATAAAAAAGCTATTAAGCATAGCTAACTAAGTAATGGAAAAAACAATGACAAGTGCATTTGTTAGCCAAATTAAGAAAAACTTGGTGCCAAAACTCTTGGCACCATTAAGTTTGCTTGCTGTTACATTTTTGATTTATTATCCAACTTTAGTTTATGGTTTTGTTTTTGATGATTTGCCAACAATTATTAACTATATACATGCAAGGACCCTGGATGTTAAGGGGATGTTTTTTGCAAATTCTCGTTGGATTTCAAGAATTTTGAATCAGTACACTTATGTTAATTGGAAACAAAATCCATTTGCATACCGTATTTTTGATGTATGCTTGCATCTAGTAATAGCGTTCATGATATTTAGTTTGCTTTTGCTTTTACTTTCAAAGTTTAAGAAAAATGAATTTGTTCAAAAAAATGCATATCTAATTTCATTTTTAACGACAGCTCTTTTTTTATTACATCCTGTTCAGACTCAGACTGTTACCTATATAACTCAGATGAGATTAGAGGGGCTTGTTGCATTCTTTGCTTTTGCAACTGTTCTAGCGTTTTCTTATGCTGTTTATAGCACAAATCAAATTGTAAAATACTGTTTATTTGGTCTATCATTTATTCTTGCTGCATTTGGAACTGGCTCTAAAGAGATTATTGTTGCACTACCATTTGCCTTGCTTGCAATCGATTGGTTTTTTATTGCTCAGGGTGATTGGAATGAATTTAAGCAACGAATCTTAATCCATTTTACATATTTCTCTGTTGTCTTTGGATTTCTCTTCTGGTACGGAAATATGGCACCAAGTAATGTTATAAGCATTGCAACAAATCCTGTCTTGAATAATCGTGGAAATCTTTTGACGCCATCTGCCGAGCAGCCTATAACAATCTATTACTATTTTATTTCTCAATTTAAAGTTGTTTTACATTATCTGTTGATCTATTTTTTCCCAGTTGGTCTGAGTTTTGATTATGGATATGTTTTGTCTGCAGGATTTTTCAAATTTGATGTTTTAGCGCCACTGTTAATTTTACTAGGTCTTTTGGTTGCATTAGGTCGTCGTTGGGTATCTGATTTATCTGATATTGTTACATTTGGTTTTATTTGGTTTTTTATCTTCGTTTTACCCCGTGCGTCTATTTTTCCATCTACGGAACTTGTGTGTGACTATAAGACTTACACAGCATCATTTGGCATGATGCTATTATTGGCTTATTTCTTTGTCTATGCAGCGCAATGGATATTTGAAAAACTCTCACTTTTTTCGAATATTTTAATGCGGCGTAGAGCAATTATGACAATCTTCACATTTTTGGTTTTCGCACTTTGTTTTGCTACTCATTCAAGAAATCTTGTTTGGAGCTCAGAGTTGTTGTTTTGGCAAGATGCGATGAATAAATCCGGAAAAGCGAGATGTTACCACAACTATGCAACCGTTCTTTACGAAATGGGTGATGAGAAAAATTCTATAGATAATTTCAATAAAGCTATTGCAAAAGATGATTTTTACGCAGAGCCCCATATAAATTTGGCCTTAATATATCAAAACAAAGGCGATAATCAAACAGCAATGGAGCATTATAAACGGGCATTAGAAATTGGCGAAGGGCACCCACAATTGTTTAATAATTTGGGTTTATTGCATTTAAGTACAGGCGATTATAATCGTGCTGAATGGTGTTTTAAACAGGCTTTAACTCTTTGCCCTTATGATAGTCGGGCCCTACATAATTTAGGAAACGCTTATAGATTACAAAATCGTTTGCAAGATGCTAAACAGTGTTATATAAAGGCATTGAACGGTGATTATCAGGGGCGAGAAATTTATTACTCGCTTGGATCCACATTCTTCGATTTAGGTGAATTTGACAACGCTTTAAATGCTTTTAGCAATGTGCAGGCTGACTATCAAAGTACGGCATTTTACATTGGTGGATGCTATTTCAATTCTAAAAATTATGCAAAAGCTGCTGAATATTTCGAAATTGCTTACAAAAAAGATCCAAATGATAAAATTTTAAATTACAACTATGCGCTGGCTCTCTTAAATATTTCAAAATTCGATAAGGCATTGCCTCTTTTTGAAGCACTAAAAAATATAGATGCCTTACCTTACGCAGCGTTGCACCATGCTAGGTGTCTTTTAGAAGTTGGACAAAAAAAAGTAGCGCAAAATGAGATAGAATTTTTAATAAAATCAGGTAGAAACGTTGATGTCAAAAAAGAGGCTTTGGATTTAAAAAAGAGATGTTAAAGAGGATTTGCTTATGATGCTCAAAGAATTTTCATTATGGTCGCAAAAATTACGAGATGGATTTGCATTAGCGGATGATTTTTTCAAGACACATGGAGGCGGAATTGTAAAATCGCCAAAAAAAATTGCATTTGTGGGTATGGGAGGATCTGGAATTGCTGGTCGGATTATAAAGACCTTTTTGGATCGCAAAGAGGGAATAACCTCTTTTATAATAGACTCTTCCGAATTACCGGCCTACATTGACTCGAATACCTTAACATTCGTTGTGTCATATTCGGGAAATACTTGGGAAACACTTGATATTTTAAACCAATTAAATGCTAAATTTATTCCAACAATTGTTATTGCCAATGGCGGAAAAGCTGTAGAGATTTCTCAGGCAAAAAATATTCCATTTGTTTTGCTTCCAAAATCGGTAGCGCCACGTGCGGCATTGGGCAATATGCTGGGTTTTTTACTGGGCATTTTGGACAAACTCAATGTGCTTGATGGCCGTCGCAAACTTGATGTTTTTGTTAAAAATGCTGAAATATATGTCCCTAAGTTTGCTGAAGTACAGTATTTTAAGGATTTTTTGACGATTGTTGAGGGGTATGAATTCTTCCATGTTTGGGGTGTAAGCGGTGATAGCGCGGCATTTGCATATCGTGCTCAAACTCAATTTAATGAAAATAGTAAGGTTCATTGCGTTTTTTCGGCTTTTCCAGAGCTTAATCATAACTTGATAAATGGTTTTTCAGGTTGTAAAGAGCATCCATGCGTGCTTATGTTTGCTTCAGAATTCATGTCATTAAACATGAATCTTGCTATTGATGCGACATCTGATATTCTTAGGGAAAATAAGGTCGCTCTTTACAAAGCGCCCATTTTAGGCGATACTTTTGAAGGGCAGTTATTCAATATTATTTTATGGTCAGATTTTGCTTCTTATTATCTAGGTAAGGCTCGTGGGGTCCAGATTGAGAACACAGAGGTAATTACTGGCTTAAAAAGTAAGCAGAAGCTAAAAGGTATAAAATAGAGGTCAATTTATGAAAAAAAATATACATCCAGAAAACTTTGACGTTTTGGCCAGATGTGTTTGCGGAAGTACTTTTCAGACAGTTTCCACATCAAGGGAATTAAGTACCGATATATGTTCAAACTGTCATCCATTTTTTACCGGCCAACAAAAATTTGTTGATACAGCTGGTAGAATTGAAAAATTCCAAAAACGTTATAAAACTGATAAGAAATAGTTTTATTTAAAAACTTGTGAGCCTGTTTTAGCCTTTTGTTAGGCTAGAGCAGGCTTGTTTTTTAGGGTTAGCTTTTACGATAGGTGTACGATGCTTGATTGGATTCAAGTTCAGTCTGAATATGACGAACTTATAAGTAAATTATCAGAAGCAAGTAATATGGATATGCGAGAGAGAGCCGCTCTTCAAAAAAAAGCGTCTTTTTACTCAAATATTTTGAATTTGCATAATCAAATTGATGAATTTGAAAAAAATATCAAGCAGTGTCAATCTCAACTTGATCAAGAGCATGGTGAGATGAAAGAGCTCTATCAAGAAGAAATTGCAGAATCCAGTAAAAGTCTTAACGAAGTTCAATCTGAACTTGATGATATTCTTTATCCGGTTGACGAACGAGATACAAAGTCTGTTTTCTTAGAAATACGTGCAGGGGCTGGTGGACAAGAAGCGGCATTATTTGCAGCAGAACTTTTTGATATGTATTCAAGATACGCAGAATCTAAGAATTGGAAAGTTTCGATTGTTGATTTTAGCACGACAGATCTTGGTGGATATAAAGATCTTATTGCCAATATTGAAGGCAAAAATGTTTTTAAATTTTTGAAGCATGAGTCTGGCGTACATCGTGTACAACGTGTGCCAAAAACAGAAACGGCTGGACGTGTTCATACATCTACCGTTACGGTTGCCGTTTTGCCTGAAGTTGATGATGTAGATGTAAATATCAATCAAGCAGATCTTAGAGTTGACACTTATCGTGCAGGTGGTGCCGGAGGTCAGCATGTTAATAAAACTGACTCTGCTGTTAGATTAACTCATATTCCAACTGGACTTGTTGTCTGCTGTCAGGACGAACGTTCTCAGATTAAAAATCGTGCAAAAGCTATGAAGGTTATGCAGGCTCGTTTGTTTGAGTTGGAAAGAGAAAGACGTGAAGCTGTTGAGCGTGAGCAGCGTAGAGCACAGGTAGGAACCGGTGAACGGTCTGAAAAAATCAGAACTTATAATTTTCCACAGAACCGAGTTACAGATCACAGAACTGAAGTTACATTGAAAAAGCTTGATATTGTGATGCAGGGTAATCTTGACGAATTGGTTAATCCCTTAATTGAGCTTGAAAAAACACAACGTCGAGCAAAAGGTATTGTGTTTCAAAAGTAGTGGTTTCTTAAATAAAAATTCTCTTGATTTTTAATTGCAAATATTTTGTTATGTGTTAAAATTCTGCAACATTCTTGTGTTGTTTAAATTTTTATTTCTTAGACTATGTTTTTGTAATCATTACAAGGAGTTTTTATGATTTCTATATTCAAAAAAAGTTTATTGGCTTTGGGCTTTGTATTTGTAGGAAGTTTATCAAACGTATTTGCAACCATAACGTCTGAAAATGTAAAAAGCAGGATTAAAGACATTTATGAAATTGCAAAACCCTTAATTGATCAAAAAGTTGAGAGCCAGAATATTTGGGATTTTGTTCGGTCTCCATATAAATTTGTTAAAGAAGAAGTTCTTGAAGATGGTCTAATTGATGTTTGTGATGATTTGTTGCTTCAGAAATTGCCAATTGAGCAAGAGACAAAAATTAAAAGTATTAAAAGTGAATTGATTGAATATTTAAAGAGTTTTATTGCAAAAGGTACGGATTGGCAAAATGATTATAATGTGGCATTTATTTTTGATGAAATGAATCCAAACTACACGCTTTATTTTGCTAATCCAGAGGGAAAAATAAAGACAAGAAAGTATAATCTTAAAATTTGGTCTTTGGGCGCGAAGATTGAATTTGCATTCAGAAGCCAATTAATAATGATGATTAATGATGCCGATAAGCCTTTGAGTTATTATGATTCTAATCAAGAATTTATTTTGGATAAGGGGATGGATGTTTCTCTTACTGTTTTACCATTAGCATTGCCACATATTTTAGATATGCGTTACAATAATGAGAAAATAGTTGCGTTTGCTGCCGCTGCATTAGTTCCTGGATTTTGTGCTGTTTTTGCAAGTATCAAAGATACCCCAAACAAAATTTTAATTTTGGGAATGGTCCATGGAATTTCGCTTGGTGTTAGTTATGTATTTGGCGGTAGAATGACTCCAATAAAAGCTTAGTAGTGTAATCAAAATAAAAAATAGGACATTTTATGGTTTCTATATTCAAAAAAAGTTTATTTGCTTTGGGCTTTGTCTTTGCAAGTTTTGCAATCTTGTCTGCACGTACTGTTAGCGAATGTAAAATGCAACTAAAAGAGATATCTCAAGAGCTCTTGGATAAGAATGTTTATCATCCAAAGATTGCTTCATTTGTTAAAGAAAGTGTAATTTTACAAGAAGAAGAATTAATTGAATTTTGCGATCAACTGCTTCTCTATCGGCATGATCTTGGCTCAAACGCAAGTGATATTGAAGCTATTAAAGACGAATTAATCAGTTATTTAAGAAGTTTTGTCGCTAGTGGAATGGATGTTGGTGAGGTTGACCCAAATTTTGCATTTGGTTACAACGTACAAAATCCGGATTTTATTGTTACGTTCAAGAATCCAGCAGGAGAAATTAAAACAAGAAAATATGCGCTTAGAGTTAAATCGTTTGGATTGAAATTTGAATTAGTTATAAAAATTAATGGGATTATGATTCTTGGAGAGGGATTCAATTATTATGACTCGGCAAACAAAGAGTATGAATTAGGTTCAGGTTTTGATATGGCATATTATCCACACAAGGGTTTAAATGACGAGACTGTGAATGGATTATTGGACTTTAGTAGGATTGTGCACGATGATCCAAGGTATGCAGAAGCAAATGCAAAACTTAGGGGGTTAAGCTCGATAGGTTCAGGAAATTTTGGTTTGTGTTTGACTTTTGCTAAGATCAAAAAAACCGATTGCGTGCTTGTGATAGGGGGAATTGCGATTGGGCTTGGACAAGGAGGCATTGCTTTTTCGCGTATTGGGAATGTTTTAGTTTTTTCTAGTATTCCAGTTGAGGGCGCATTAGTTTTGGGTGGGAAAATGATGCCAATTGCTAGGTAGATAAATATTTTTTTATTTTGTTAATACTAAGCTCTTTGCGAATATAAATTTTGTAAAGAGCTTTTTTATTTTTAAAAATTTAAAACTTCTTTTCCTAATTCTTAAAATTTTTATATCATTGTTCTAATTCGTTTTTAAAATTTTAAAAAGTTAAATTAGAAGGCTTTGCCATGGCTTTTATTATCGATTATTTGCTCCAAGATAACCACTACATGAGTATTCTTGGAATTGGTGTAATTCTTGGAGTTGCATTTTTATTTTCTCGGCACAAAAAAAGAATTAAGTTGAGACTTATTTTTTCTGCCATGATTATGCAGTTTATTTTGTCGTTTATTATTTTAAAAACGACTTTGGGGCGGGATATTTTTATACAAATTTCTCAGGGATTTAAGGCACTGTATGAATTTGCAGACAGTGGGTGTGCTTTTGTTTTTGGAAATTTGGCAAATGCCGGTGGACCGTGGGGGTTTATCTTTGCAATAAAAGTTGTGCCGGTAATAATATTTTTTGGTGCATTAATGTCCTTGATGTATCACATTGGACTTGTTCAGATTTTAGTAAAAGGTTTGGCGTGGATTATTAGGCCAATTCTTGGAACATCCGGTGCTGAAACATTGTCAGTGGCTGCAAATAGCATGCTTGGTCAGACTGAGGCGCCATTATTGGTTCGGCATTATCTTGCAAGAATGACAAATTCAGAGATGTTAACAGTTATGGTCAGTGGTATGGCACACTTGAGTGGTGCAATTATGGCTGTTTACGGAATGATGGGTGTTCCTCTTGTTCACTTAATTTCTGCAAGCATCATGGCAATTCCTGGGGCAATTTTAATTTCAAAAATTTTGATTCCAGAGACTGAAGTTCCGGAAACTATGGCGGGCAGTAATGTAAAAATGGAAAAAACAGCCAGCAATGTTTTGGATGCAGTTGCTTCCGGAACAGGCGATGGTTTACGTTTGGCTGTTAATGTTGCCGCAATGTTGATTGCTTTTATAAGCTTGATTGCATTGGTTGATTATGTTTTGTTTGCATCAACAAGTTTTCTAATTTCGTATAACTTACTGCCGTTTTTATCAGAACCATTATCATTAAATTGCCTGTTTGCACAGATATTCCGTTGGGTAGCTTTATTGATTGGAGTTCCTTGGGTGGACAGTGGAACGGCAGGTGCTTTGCTTGGCAAAAAACTTGTTATCAATGAGTTTGTTGCATATTCTGATTTTGCAAAATCATTGCTTACAGACCGGTCTAAAGCAATTTTGACGTATGCGCTTGCAGGGTTTTCGAATTTTTCTTGTATAGGCATACAGATTGGCGGGCTTGGTGCAATTTGTCCCGAAAAACGAACAACTTTAACAAAACTTGGACTAACAGCATTGCTTGGAGGTACGCTTGCAAATCTTTTGAATGCTGCAATAGTTAGTTTGTTTATTTAAGTATTTACAAAATTAATTTATTAAAATAGTTTTAGATTGATTATCGTGTTTTTATGCTGTAAAAAGCATTTGTGAACATATATTAAATTTTTGAATTAGGCCGATATTTTCTGAGGGGCTCCATGAATAAAGAATTTGGAAATAAAGGAACTGGAAGCGAAAAAATTAACCAAAGTAGTTCAAACAAAGTTGGAAAAATTATTCGCATTAGCAGTGCTGTTGTCGATGTTCAATTTAATCTGGATAGCATCCCAGAGATGTTCAATAGGTTAATCATAAATTTTTCCGATGATCAAGGACTGGGCAGTACTGTTAGACAAATTAATTTAGAAGTTTCTCAGCATATTGGAGATGGTGTAGTAAGATGTATTGCTTTAGATGCATTGGACGGTGTTAAGCGGGGCCTTGAGGTAATAAATACTGGAGCATCAATTACTGTTCCGGTGGGAAAAGAAAATTTGGGACACGTTTTTGATGTTCTTGGCAGACGTATAGATGGTAGTCATGCTTCTGGTTCTCAAGAATACTGGTCCATTTATAGAAGTGCGCCTAGTCTGTCTGAACAAAAAATCTCAGAAGAAATTTTAGAAACGGGAATAAAAGTTTTAGACTTAATGTGTCCCTATGTAAAAGGATCCAAAATCGGTCTGTTTGGTGGCGCAGGTGTTGGAAAGACTATGTTGATCCAGGAGCTTATTCGAAATGTTGCCATTGAACACAGTGGTTTTTCTGTTTTTGTTGGAATCGGCGAAAGAACTCGTGAAGGTAACGAGCTTTGGCTAGAAATGAAAAATAGTGGAGTGCTTGATAAAACCGTTCTTGTATTTGGTCAAATGGGGGAGATGCCCGGTGCAAGATTACGCGTTGGGCTTTCTGGTTTGACAATGGCTGAATATTTCCGTGATCGAGAGAAGAAAGATACGTTGCTTTTCATTGATAATATTTTTAGGTATGTTCAGGCAGGGTCTGAGGTTTCTGCATTACTTGGCCGAATGCCATCGGCTGTGGGTTATCAGCCAACTCTTGCATCAGAAATGGGAATGCTTCAAGAAAGAATTACCAGTACTCAACATGGTTCAATTACTTCAATTCAGGCGGTTTATGTTCCGGCTGACGATTATTCAGATCCGGCACCGGCAACAACATTTCAGCATTTAGATGCGACTACTGTTCTTTCTCGTAAAATTTCGCAAGCAGGTCTTTTTCCAGCTGTTGATCCATTAGAGTCGGCGTCCAAAGGCCTGAATGCCTCAATAGTTGGGGTTACTCATTGCAGTGTTGCAGAGCAAATCAAAGTTGTTTTGCAGAAATATAAGGAATTGCAGGATATTATTGCAATTTTAGGTATGGATGAGCTTTCTGAGTCTGATAAAAAGACAGTATATCGTGCAAAAAAAATTCAAAAGTTCTTAACACAGCCTCTATTTGTAAGTGAGGTACATACAGGTATTAAGGGGAAATTTGTTCCAAGGACCAAAACTGTAAGCGATTTTGAAAAGATACTTTCGGGTGAATGTGATACCATTCCGGAGCAGGCTTTTTATATGGTTGGAACGTTGGAAGATGTTATGGAAAAGGCCAGCATTAACCTGTAGGCATTTAAGGGATTTTATGCGCGAAAATCATTTTGATCTAGAAATTATTTCTCCGATGGGAAGTCAGGTGCTAGAAGTCGAGTGGATCGAGGTTGAAGGTCTGAATGGATGTTTTTTAGTTGGGCCGGGGCATAGTCCATTGGTGTCTGTTATAAAAAAGGGAAATAGCCTGCTTTATAAAAAGGTAGGGCTTGATGATGGAGTGGAGTTATTTGTTAGTGGGGGTATTTTCAGTGTGGAAAATAATAAGGCAGTGGCGATACTTGATTTTTAATTTAGAAATTAATTGATTTCAATAGTGTTTTTGTTTTGACTATTAATTTTGTTTGGGATAGAATTAAACTCTCAAATAGTTAATTCAAAACAAAATTCCTCAATAAATTAA
>AMWB02060914.1_pt2 | contig 148066 bp, 133 predicted proteins | sample 200311 | NCBI WGS metagenome assembly AMWB02 (sample SAMN02737377, study PRJNA173069) | bioreactor metagenome | biome: anode biofilm in microbial fuel cells | place: USA: California | collected 2010-12-16 | reverse complement strand
TGTTGCCCCCCAAACTGAGAGTTTCATATAAATACTTAGACCAGACGAGAACCGTTCAATGCGAAAATATTTTGTCCTTGATACCAACGTGTTGCTGCACAACGCCGACTCAATCAGCTCTTTCACCGACAATTATGTCGTGTTGCCCATGTCGGTTATCGAGGAACTCGACAAGTTCAAATCCCGCAGCGACGAACTTGGCCGCAATGCCCGCAAGGTCATCAGGGAACTGGACCATCTTCGCGTCCGCGGCAAACTGGCCGAAGGCGTGGAAATGGAAAACGGCGGCATTTTGAAGATATACCCCGAGGGCGCGGAAATTTCCTGCTGCCCCGGACTGGACATGAAGGTGCCGGACAACCGAATCCTGGCGGTGGCCTATACCATCTTCAAGAAAGGGGGAAAGGTCATTTTTGTTTCCAAGGATATCAATGCCCGCTTGAAGGCGGATGCATTGGGTCTTGAGGTCATGGACTTTGAAAAGCAGAAGGTCAATTTTGACGAGCTTTTTTCCGGTTACCGCGAGCTGCAGGTGCCCGCTGATATTATCAATGTCTTTTATGACAAGCGCGAGGTGGAAACCGAGGGGCTTGATCTCGTGGCCAATGAGTTCATTCTGCTGCAGGACGAGGCGGATCCCAAGCATACCGCCTTGGCCAGGGCAATCAATGCAACCAGGCTGGTTCGGCTGAATCCTCAATATGACACTGCCTGGCAGATTCGTTCCCGCAGCAAGGAACAGCGCATGTGTCTGGAACTTTTGCTCGATCCGAGTGTCCAGATTGTAACGCTTGTCGGCCAGGCGGGAACCGGCAAGACCCTGCTGGCCCTGGCTGCCGCACTTGAAGAGGTGCTGATCAACAAGCGTTATGAAAAGATCCTCGTTTCCCGGCCGATCATTCCCCTGGGCAAGGATCTGGGTTACATGCCGGGGGATAAGGACGAGAAGCTTGCCCACTGGATGCAGCCTATTTTTGACAATCTCACTTTTCTCATGGGTGTGGGGCAGGGGCCGAAAAACAAGGAAAATGACGACTCTTCCCGGCAGAAGATGGAAAAACTGCTGAAAGATCATGTGGTGGAACTGGAGGCGCTGACCTATATCCGCGGCCGCTCCATTTCCGGCCAGTTCGTCATTGTCGATGAGGCCCAGAATCTGACTCCCCATGAGGTCAAGACCATTGTCAGCCGGGCGGGTGAGGGGACGAAGATGGTGCTGACCGGCGATCCGTACCAGATCGACAACCCGTATCTTGATTCCAGCAGTAACGGCTTGACCTACACGGTGGAGCGGTTGAAAGAACTGCCGATTCACGGCCATATCACCCTGCGCAAAAGTGAGCGAAGTCAGCTGGCCGGGGTGGCGGCCGATTATCTGTAAGCCGTTACATAAAAAACAAAGGACGGAAATATGAAATTTGAACCAAAGTGGATTGCCTGGGAAATCACCCGACGCTGTAATTTGAAATGTGTCCATTGCCGGTCGTCGTCACAGCTCGAGGTGATGGGCCATCCGGATTTTTCTTTTGAAGAGGCCACCCGGTTGCTTGACGATATCGCTTCCTATGCCAATCCGGTGATGGTGCTTTCCGGAGGGGAACCGCTGTTGCGCCGCGATGTCTTTGAAATCGCCGAATACGGCACCGGCAAAGGCCTGCGCATGTGTCTCGCCACCAACGGCACCCTGGTGACCGAGGAGATCTGCGGTAAAATCAAGAAGGCCGGCATCAAGATGGTTTCCCTCAGCCTCGATGGTGCCAGTCCCGAGGTGCATGACAATTTCCGCAACCAGGAAGGGGCCTTTGCCGGAACGCTCAATGCCGCCGCCCTTTTTAAAAAACATGATATCTCCTTTCTCATCAACTCGTCCTTCACCAAGCGCAATCAGCAGGAGATTCCGAAGATCTACAAGCTGGCCAAGGAACTGGGCGCCACCGCCTGGTACATGTTCATGATCGTGCCCACCGGCCGGGGCGAGGATATCATGGAAGAGCTGGTTTCCATGGAGGATTATGAAAACGTCCTTGAGTGGCATTATGACATGGAAAGGGAGGAAGACGATATCCTCGTGCGTCCCACCTGTGCGCCCAGTTACTATCGCATCGTCCTGCAGAAGAAAAAGGAAACCGGCGATGATTTCCAGCGGCGCAGCCTGAAGTTTTCCACCGGCGGCTCCAAGGGCTGTCTGGCCGGACAGCTCATCTGTCTGATCGACGTGGACGGCAATGTGCTGCCTTGCAGTTATTTCCCCAAAAGCGCCGGCAATATCCGGGAGCAGACCTTCAAGGACATCTGGGAAAACTCGAAACTGTTTCATGACATGCGCGATTTCAAGTCATACAAGGGCCGTTGCGGTGCCTGCGAGTACGTCAATGTCTGCGGCGGCTGCCGTGCCAGGGCCTACGCCATGCACGGCGATTATATGGCGGAAGAGCCTTTCTGCTCGTATGTCCCGGCGAAACTGAAAAAAAATTGATAGTGAATCAACCATCCACCAAACAATGACGGACTCGTAAAAAACGAGAAATTTACCACGGAGCACACAGAGATAACTCCATGTAATAAAAAAATATTTCTCTGTGATCTCTGTGGTAAAAAAAATGATTTTTTACGAAACCGTCAACAATGTAAGGAAGAACGAATGAACACGAATTTTCTCAAGGCATGCAGAGGAGAAGAGGTCAGCCACACCCCCATCTGGATTATGCGGCAGGCGGGTCGTTATCTGCCCGATTATCACAAGGTGCGGGGCAAGGTGAGCTTTCTTGAGCTGTGCAAAACACCTGAACTGGCCGCCGAGGTCACCCTGCAGCCGGTTGATATCCTGGGCGTGGACGCAGCAATCCTCTTTTCCGATATTCTCGTCACCCTGGATGCCATGGGCATGCCGCTTGAGTTCAGGGAAAAGCAGGGGCCGGTGCTGCCCAAACCCATCCGCAGTAAAAAAGACGTGGATAAACTCATTGTCCCTGATCCGGATGAAAAACTGGGCTATGTCATGGACACCATCCGGATTCTGCGCAAGGAACTGGCCCAGAAGGTGCCGCTGATCGGTTTTTGCGGCGCGCCGTTTACCCTGGCGACCTATATGGTGGAGGGCGGTTCGTCGAAAAGCTTTTTTTATACGAAAAAAATGATGTATTCAGCGCCGGAACTGTATAAGGCCATGGTGGATAAAGTGACGGAATCCATTATCACCTATCTGCAGGCCCAGGTGAAGGCCGGGGCCCAGGCCCTGCAGGTGTTTGATTCCTGGGCCGGGGCCCTGGCGCCCTGCGATTTCGAGGAATTCGCCCTGCCCTATGTGCAGCGGATCATCACCGCCCTCAAGCCTGCCGGGGTGCCGATCATCTATTTTGCCAACAACGGCGCCACGCTGCTTGCCATGAGCAAAACCAGCGGCGCGGACGTCATTGGTCTTGACTGGCGGGTGGATATCGCCGATGCGGTCAAGGTTTTCGGCCCGGATATCGCGGTGCAGGGCAACCTGGATCCCTGCGCCCTGCTGCTGCCCGAGGACAAGCTGGAAAAACGGATTGCCCGTATCCTGGAAGGTGGCAAAGGGGCCAAGGGTCATATCTTCAATCTCGGCCACGGCATCCTTCCCGAGACGCCGCCGGAAAAGGCCAAGTTCGTCGTTGATGCCGTTCACCGGCTGTCGGCGCGATGAAAAGGAAGTCGCGACACCATGATTCCCAAGATTGAAACCTGTCTGCGGATGATGGATGAGTATGGAATGCTCGAAAATATCAAGGAGCATTCCAAGGTCGTTACCCGGGTGGCGGAGCTGATCGCAACCGGGTTTGTCAAACGGGGCGAGCCCATCAATATCGATCTGGTGGTGACCGCCTCGTTGCTGCATGATATCGCGAAAACCCAGTGTCTGGACAGCCGATGTGATCATGCCCGGGTGGGCGGCGAAATCTGCCGCAGTCACGGCTTTGACCTGATAGCCGATATTGTTGCCGAGCATGTTCTGATCAACAGCAACGGCAGCAGCCCGATTACCGAAAAAGAGATCGTTTATTATGCCGACAAGCGGGTTAATCATGACCAGGTTGTCAGTCTCCATGACCGGCTTGATTACATTCTTGAGCGCTATGGTCGGAATGATGCTCGCCGGCATGAGTCGATCATAAAGAATTTCCACAAGTGCAGGCAGTTGGAAAAAAGGATTTTCGCCTATCTGGACTTTTTGCCGGATGAGGTTCCTGTCCTTCTGCGCGCACAGAGCGGATGGGTCGTATGAAAAAAGAAAATACGGCGGCTGAAACCGTCGGCGTTATTCTGCTCAATCTGGGCGGGCCGGAGCGGCTTGCCGATGTCCGGCCTTTTCTTTATAACCTTTTTTCCGACCGCAAGATTATCCGCCTCGGTCCCTGGTTCATGCAGAAGCCCATTGCCTGGATGATAGCCAGGCGCCGGGCGCCGAAAAGCAGCAAGGCCTATGAACTGATCGGCGGCGGTTCCCCCCTGGCCGCCTTAACTCGACAGCAGGGGGCCGCCCTGGAAAAAGAACTCGGTGCTCACGGCCGTTTCAAGGTGGTCATGGCCATGCGCTACTGGCAGCCCTTTGCCAAGGAAGTTTTAGGCGACCTGGCCGCCAGGGGCATCACCCGCATTGTCGCCCTGACCCTCTATCCCCACTATTCCAAGGCCACCACCGGCTCGTCCCTTGAAGACCTGTATCTGGCGGCATCGGCCTTGCGAACGCCCTTTGACCTTGCGGAAATTGCCGAATGGCCCGACCAGCCCGACTATATCCGCAGCCTGGCCGGCACCATCACCGCGGGCCTGAAAAAATTTCAGGGGGTCGATGTCCAGCTTGTCTACAGCGCCCACAGCCTGCCGGTTTCCTTCATCGAAGAGGGGGATCCCTACCTTGATCATTTATGCAAAACCATCAGCGCGGTGGAAGCCTTGACCGGAGTAAGGGGCAAGCTCTGTTTTCAAAGCCGGAGCGGGCCGGTTGAATGGCTCGGCCCGTCAACGCCGGACACCCTGCATGAACTTGCCGCCCAGGGTTGCAAAAGGGTGTTGATGGTTCCCATCAGTTTTGTTTCCGACCATGTGGAAACCCTCTATGAAATCGATATCCAGTATCGTGAACTGGCGGAAGAAATGGGCATCGAGCTGCAGCGCACCGAGTCGCTTAATGTCATGCCGGGCTTCATCGCCGGTCTGACAAACCTGGTGCTGGGGGCGGTCCGGGAAAAGAAGTGGCTGTCTGACTAAAAAAAGACTCCGGCAGGCGCGTGTCCCGCGCTTGCCGCTTGATTTGCGCTCAGCGCGCATCTTTTCCCCTCACCCGGCAAGGCGGATATCATTGGTGTCGATGATGATGAGCCTTTTTTTGTACAGGGCGCCGATCGCCTTTTTGAAGTTTTTTTTGCTCACCCCGAACAGGGCATAGATATCTTCCGGCGGACTTTTATCGCTGACGGCGATTCTGCCGCCATGGGCCTGCAATGTCGCGAGGACGGCCTGGGCAATGTCGTCGACAGCCCGGCCGCCCGTTTTTTGCAGGCTCAGGTCGATTTTGAGGTCTTCCCGTATTTTTTTGATAAAGCCTTTCACCCGCCGACCGACGGCAAGCCGCTGAAACACCTCGTTTTTATAGATCATCCCTCCATGGCACTGGTTGACAATCGCCTTGTATCCCAGATCGGTTTGCTCGGCGATGAGCAGGTCCACCTCCTGCCCCTCGGTATACTCCGGGGGCTGCAGATCGAGGAATTTGTCAATTTTGGCGGAGGCAATGATACGATTGGTTTTTTCATCCAAAAAGAGATGGACAATACAGGATTTGCCTTCCTGCATCCTCTGCCGTTGTTCACTTTTCGGCACAAACAGATCTTTTTCCAGCCCCCAATCAAGAAAGGCGCCCGAGGAGGTGATTGTCTTCACCCGTAATGGGGCAAACTCTCCGACCGTTGCATGCGGTTTGCGGGTGGTTGCCCGCAGGTGATCCTCCTGGTCGGTATAAACAAAGACCTCAATCTCATCGCCGGCTTGGCATTTTTCCGGGACCTCCCGTGTCGGCAGGAGAATATCTCCTGATTCCCCGCCGTCAAGGAGCGCGCCGTCGTTCCGGGTTCTTTTTATCGTCAGTTTATTTATCTTGCCGATCCGTGCCATTTTTTCCCCTGTTGTTTTTTTCGTGGTGAGCGTGACCTTCTTCCCTTGTCGCGCCGATCCTGCGTCCAGCCGGCAAACTCCGGTTCGTACCCCACGGTGAACGGGCTGGTCGTGTTGTTGCGGAGGCTGAGGAAATGGGCATTATTTTTGTCAAAGGGACAAACCGGCATGGCGCATGGTTCAAATCCGAACCTCTGGTAAAAGCCGGGGTCACCCAGGACAAAGATGGTGCTTTCCCTGATCTCATCCTGCCGCAAGGCAAAGCGGAGCAATTCCGAGCCGACCCCCTGCTTTTGAAACTCGGGCTTGACCGCCAGCGGCGCCAGATGCAACCCGCAAACCGCGGAGCCGTTATAGGCCCGCGAAAAAGTAATCGAGGCGATGACTGTATTGGTATGAATGCACACCCACTCATGCAGCGCCTTGTTGTTTTTGTGGAGATTTTCAACGAGCTGTGCTTCATGAATGCTGTCGGGGAAGGCCTGCCGCAGCAGGGCCGTGACCTTGGCATGATTTTCAGTCGTGAGTTTGCGTATTTTCATTTTTTTTCTTTTCCTTATTTCGCCAAGCTGCCCCTGAAATTCACCGTCATGCGGCAGGCGCGGAAGATCAAGCTGAGCAGCGGATCCGTTCGACGAGGCGTTTGAGGCGACCATGGGCGGCATGAAGCTCGGCAAGGTCGACAAAGGCCTTGGTCTTTTCGGCTTTGGCCGGATCAAAACCGCCGTGCAGGGGATGACGGCCGAGCAGCGCGGTGACAAAGGCGCGTTCCAGGCGATCACCCGGTTCATCCGACTGCTCCATCTCGGGCAGCTCATACCAGGCACGAAAGGCGGGCTCTTGCATGGCCTGCCGCGCCTCCTGCCGGAGGTCAAGGGTTGCGGCAAAGCCGTGGCGGAAGAGATCGGTTATGCACCAGATATCGAGCAGGGCGGCCGCTTTGACCGCGGCATCCGCGCCCTCGGGCGGGAGGTTTTCCTGCTGTGTTGACAGTGATTCCAGGCCCAGGGAAATGGTGTCCCGCACCCGTTCGGCAATATCCATGATCTGTTTGATATCATGTGTTTTTTCACCATAGGCGATGATCGCGCTGTTGATGGCCCAGACGATTTCCTGTTCCAGGCGGGAAAGGAAATCCTTGTCCACAATCAGGGCCAGGGCCTGCTGTAACAGGGTGGTTTCGATCAAAGGGGAGGCATAGACGGAGGGAACCCGGGTGATGGCATTGTCCAGCGCTTCCTTGGTTCGGGGCAACGGCTGGTGCGTGGGTGGCCGGGAAAAGAGGACGGATGCCTCGTCCGGTGCGACAAAGCCGATATCCTCCATGCGGCAGTTGCGGAAGCGCAAGGCCTCTTCCTCGATCTGCGTTTCCAGATCCACCCGAATCTGGCTGAGGAGTTCGTGGGCCGCGGTTGAATCGTGCTGGTACAGGGCATCCAGCAAGGTAAACGGATGGGTTTTCAGCGATATTTCCGATTTTAATTCCAACAGATAGAAGCCGTCCGGAGTCATGGCGCGGGTCGTCTCGTTTTCCTCGTCCTCCGGCGGAACCTGATCGGTATCAGGATCATACACCGTGACGGTCTTGGTCAGGAAGAGCAGCTGTAAGACGTAGTTCAGGGAGAAAAAAGCCGTGGCCAGCTTTCCGGGTCCGGCCAGCGCAAAGGCGGACAGCCATTCATCCAGGCTGTCAACGGCAAAGTCGTAACGGTTCCAGCAGTCGAGATCGATACATGCCTCCAATTGTTCCTGGTTGAGCTGGAGGAGGATGGGCAGGGCCTGATCCAGGCCGATCTCCCGGACAATATAGTAGGCTTCCAGGGGTTCGAGGCCGGCGACCTCGGCGGGCAGGTCGCTTGCGGCCAGAAGCCGCTCGCCCCTGCGGGCCAGGGCGCGGGTCAGATCAGCGCGAAACGGGGTTAATTCGACGATTTTGTTGTCTGTCATATTCTCTGTCAGTTGGAGGTGATCGAAGTTTCTTGCCGCAAAGGGCAATTTTTAAAGCAATTCTTTACTTGTTCCGCAACCGGAGTCAAGGGCGCCAGCATATACTTGATCCTCTCTATATAATGCAATAATGCACACCTGTCCCTTCTATGTTTTTCAACCTTCAATCTTTTTGACGCGACCGACTGCGCCGCTTTCCAGTCGAACCTTAATGCCGTGGGGGTGGGTTGGGGATTTTGTCAGGATATCTTTGACGATTCCTTCCGTTAGTTTCCCGGATCGCTGATCCTGTTTCAAGACGATGAAAACGCGAAAGCCTGCTTTTATATCGTTTCTGTTCATGCCGTTCATGATTGACTTTATCCCTCGGTCTCTTGGTGAACCAGATCTTCAGCGATTTCCCGGAACTGCTCCAAGGCGGCTTCGAGGTCTTCGATGATCTCGGCGGCAATGATGCCGGGATCGGGCAGATTATCGGAATCCTCCAGGGATTCGTCCTTGAGCCAGAAGATGTCGAGGCTTGCCTTGTCGCGGTTGATGATTTCATCGTAATCATATGACCGCCAGCGGCCGGCTTGATTGTCTCCTGACCAGGTGGGGTTGCGGTCCCGGCGGTTGGCAGGGTTGTAGTTTTCGACAAACTCGTCCAGATCGCTTCGTTTCAAGGGGTTGGTCTTAAGGGTGAAGTGGATGTTGGTGCGGAGATCATAGATCCAGAGTTTTCTGGTCCACGGGGTTTCCGAGGCCGGTTTCTTATCAAAGAAGAGGACGTTGGCCTTGACCCCTTGAGCGTAGAACAGGCCGGTGGGCAAACGCAGCAGGGTGTGGACGTCACAATCGTGCAGGAGTTTGCGGCGCACGGTTTCCCCGGCCCCGCCTTCGAAGAGGACATTATCCGGCACCACGATGCCGCAGCGGCCATGCTGTTTGAGCAGGGTTTTGACATGCTGGACGAAGTTGAGCTGTTTGTTGGAGGTGGTGGCCCAGAAATCCTCACGCTCAACAATATCCACCTCCTTGGAGGCCTTGCCGTCTTCGCCGACAATGGTGGTGCTGCTCTTTTTGCCGAAGGGGGGATTGGTCAGGACGATCTCAAAGCGGTCGCCGGGATCGGCGGCCAGGGAATCGGCCACGGTGAGCGGCAGTTTGCCGCCGTTATTGCCGATGCCGTGCAGCATCAGGTTCATGGCGCAGAGCCGGGCGGTATTCTGAACCAGCTCCCAGCCGGAAAAGGTCGTGTCCTTAAGCGCCCGCTTCTCCTCCTTGGTCATATTGGGGTTATGGGCGATGATGTATTCATGGGCGGCCAGCAGAAAGCCGCCGGTGCCGCAGGCCGGGTCGCAAATGGTCTCACCCGGTTTGGGCCGGACCACATCAACCATGGCCTGGATCAGCGGGCGCGGGGTGAAATACTGGCCGGCCCCGGACTTGGTATCCTGGGCGTTTTTTTCCAGCAAGCCCTCGTAGGCATCGCCCTTGACATCGGCGCTCATCATTGACCAGTTTTCCTTGCCGATCAGATCGACCAGCAAACGGCGCAGTTTGGCCGGGTCCTGAAACTTGTTCTGGGATTTATTGAAGATCAGCCCCAGTAAGCCTTTTTCCTTCCCTAATTGATCCAGGGTATGGCGGTAATGATCAAACAGCTCATCGCCGTCTTTCTTGATCAGGCTGGGCCAGTCGTACCCTGCCGGCACCGCACTCGGCTTGTTATACGGGGCGTGGGTCCGCTCATCCGACATCTTGAGAAACAGCAGATAGGTCAACTGCTCGACGTAATCACCATAACTCATCCCATCATCCCGCAGGACGTTACAGTAGTTCCAGAGTTTTTGGACGATATTTGCTGGGGTCATTTCTAAAGCCTTTTTGCGGCACAGATTTACATAGAGATCCCCTCATCCATTGCAGTTACTTGCGCCGGTCGAGGGTGTTTTTTGCCACGGTAAAACAGTGAATACTGCTGGGGGTAAACTCGACTTGCACATCCGCGATATCCTTGATGCCGGAGCGTGAAAGTGTTGTCACCAGGGGGATTCTTTGAAGTTCATGTTTCTTAACAAATCCCAACAGCCCCTTAATCTCCCGATGATCATCAAAAGCCCGGTCGGACCATTTCACCTCAACGGCAAAGCGTGGTCTTTGCTGGGCGTCAAGGCTTACCGAGTCCACTTCACCGCTTCTCCACCGCGCATAATATAACGAGTCCACAAAAGCTGCATTATGCAGCCACTGGCTGAATACGGCGGTTTCAACCAGCTGCCCCATGGCTTCATGATGTTCATCAACGGGTCCGAACAGGGCCGCACGCATGGTTGGGTTGGTAAGATAGACTTTGAAGGTCATCATCCTTCTGAAGTGGGCCGCATCCTGATCAATCCTGCGAATCCTGCGGATGAGAAAGGCTGCCTCAAGGTATTCGAGATACTTGACGAGGGTATTTTTTGCCACATGAGAAGTCTTGGAAAGATCATCAAGACTCAATTCCTGCCCGGTGTTATAGGCAAGTGTATTAAAGAGGCTGTTCAACTCCTGAATATCCGTAATTCCATACAGGATAGGCAAATCACGCAAGAGGACTTTGTCGATAATATCACTTTTAATGTAACGCCTTGGATCTTGCCGGACAGCTTCTGAAAAGACGGCCTCAGGGTAGCCGCCAAAGTTCAGGTAGTCGACAAAAGCCTTATTGAGACCTTGGATGTCCTCGGTCTCATACCGTGGAGTATTCCCGCTGCCAACAACTTCCCGGATCAATATTTTCTCCAGGCCGATGAAGCGCAAGTATTCAGCAAAGGTGAGAGGAGGAAGAACATATTCGGTAAACCTTCCGGCCCCGGATTCCGCACTCTTGGTTTTCAGTGCTGCCGCCGCCGAACCCGTGGCCACAAAACTGATGCCGCGAAAGGTATCGACCAATGACTTCAGGTGGACTTCCCAGCCTTTGAGATATTGGATTTCATCGAAAAACACATATAAGCGGGTGCCGTCCGGACGAGTAAACAACCGTTGGAATCTGGTAACCAAACTCTCCAGGGACAACCCGGTATAGATTGGCGTCTCCATGGAAACATAGAGGATGTCCCGACCTTTTATTCCGCCATTATCAAGCAGATCCTGGATTGCGTGGTAGACCATAATCGTCTTGCCGACCCGGCGCGGCCCAAGCAAAACCACGGCCCGATTCACCCCGGTCTGCCCCACAAGAGACGAGAAATCCGGCAGATAGGCCCGGCGCGGGAACGCTTGATAGTCGGGTTCGATCCCGGCCCCTGCCTGCCACCATGGGTTATCGAGCCGTAAACGATATTCTATTTCTTTTTCAGATACTTGCAGCATACGAACCCTATAAGGGCAAAACAATGAACAAAGAGTTGTCAAATAAGATCAAAACATTAACCTTGCTAGACAATTAGCAAAAAAAACTTTACAAATCAAGACATTACGATTGCATGAAACAAATAGTTTTTACAGATTGCGCTCTTGACCCGCTCATCCGACATCTTGAGAAACAGCAGATAGGTCAACTGTCAGGCCCTTTCCGAGGCCGAGAGGATCTAATAGCTTTGCCTCGTTCATACTTTTTCCTTCTTATCTGTGTTGCGCAGTATAAGCTGGCCGGAAAAGGCCTTGCTCAGAATTGATTGGCGCAGACGTTCAGCCCGTTTGAGGTTGGCCTCGACCTGGGCCTCGATTTCGCGGGTCAGGGAGAGGCGGCGGTCGACTTCGGCGACGATGCGGTGTTGTTCGGCGAGGGGCGGGAGTGGAATCACGATTTGTCTCAATCCTGCTAGTGGAACAGTTTTTTGGGCTGTTCCTGTTGCTATCGCAGTTGCTTGCCTAAATACGTAATTCGAAGCCATCGCAAAAGTGAGATAGTCCATCGGAGAATTTTCATGCGGGCGTAGTATAGCCATGTGGCGCTGAATACTAAAGCGTTTTTCGGTTGTGACCCGAACAGGAATGCCATAGCTCCCCACCAAAGTATATAACAGGTCTCCTTGTTTCGGTTGGCGATTGGGATCAAGAGATTGGTAATAGTCTTCCGCTACATGGCGCGTATTAGAAAAATCAATTTTGCCGCTACGAACATTACCAATTACAATAAATGGAATTCCTTGATCAGTTTGCGGCGGCGGTTGGTGATCGCCGTCAGTAAGGTGTGCAATTAGTTGCTCGACAGTCGCCCACACCCATCCCTCCGGCAATTCAGGCAGGTCGCTGGTGTCGGGCGGGGCAGGTTCCTTGTATTTTCCTTTGCCTTGCCACTGGCTGCGACGGGTTTCGAGGATGCGTTGCAGAAGGTGCTCCCCGGTTTCAAGGTCGCGGCCTTGGCGGCGGGCGGCCGCTCCCGGCGTCCTGCCTTCCGCGGCACTGGCGCGTCCCTGTGCGGCGAGTTCGGCTTCGGTTTCAACCAGGCGTCCTTCGACAGCGGCTTTGAGTACGGCGGCTTTGTAGCGTTTGAGGTTGGCCTTGACGCGCTTGAGATTGGTAACGGCTTCATCAAGCCGGGAGAATTGTTTTTCGATTTCCGCAACGATGCGTTTTTGTTGTTCAGGCGGAGGCAGAGGAATTTCGCACTCTTTCAAATAGGGAGTTGTAACACGCCGTTGACCAACAGCACCGGTCATGTATCGTTCTGCTTCGCCACGAAAATTTTTACTAGAAACGTAGTAATAGATGTATCTGGCGTCGATACCTTCTCGGGGACGTAATACATGAAACTCTGTTGAACCAAAACCGAGATCATTTTTTAGTTTAGGCACGATAGCCATTTTCCCGTTTTCCATACACGGCGTAATTTTAGCAAACAGAACATCTCCTTCTTGGAATGGAGTGAAACCTTTTTTAACTTCTCCGAATAAGCGTTCTCCACTTACATCTATTGATCCATCTGCCGCCCCAACAGCTGGCATCGGGACAAACGAGACATTTAGGGCATCGGAAATACCAGCTTTGTTGATGCGAGGATTCACATCAGCGATGTCTTCTATTGTTGAAACTGTCCAGCCGACAGGAAGTTGTTTGTTATCCACTCTCACGCCGCCAAAGCCTCATTCAACTCTCCAATCATCGCATTCAACTCCTCACCAAAAAGCTGATACACCTTACCCAATCCACCTTCCTGGGCAAAAGGCGCATATCCGAAATCGGTCGCTCCAGGCGTCCATGCCTCCCGCGACACGAATACGTCCTGGATGTCGTCCGTCTCAATACCGAGATTGGCGGTAATATGCTCGCGGATCATATCGGAGACCCATGGAAAACACATACGAAAATCCATATGATGTTTTTGGACAGAGAAAACATCATATGGGATATTTTGTTTCATCTTCATGCTATCTCTTCATCATATGCAAAAAACAACTCACTTTGCGGGCAAATCAAAGAGGGATTTTTCGTCTAATCCGTGATATATTTAAACCATGCAAACGAAAAGCTTGAAAGAAACCAATCCTTATCTGAAAGCCCCGGTAACCCGGGAAAAAGGTTTGTGGTCCAGCGTGTCGTCATCATCGGCGATCGAAGGCGTCCATGTCACCAGAGAGAAGGTCACCGGCACGACGGTTACTTCTCCTCGTAAGCCTGAAGAGTCCGGTCAATCACCGCGCTGAAAAATTCTCCCATGGGTTGATAATCCCTATCCATTCCCTTGCGTACAGCCGCAAAATACTCCTCTTTTCTTTCCCCCTCGAACTCACTGAAATCCAAGGGCGGCAATCCCGCCTGCAGGGCCATAAGCATTGCCAGAAGCCGGGACAGTCTGCCGTTTCCTTCGCGGAACGGGTGGATCAATAATAATTCGGTGTGCACAATTGCCAGGGCCTGGATCTGCTCCTCTCGATCTGCAAAGGTGCAGGGCGTAAATCGGCGCAACTCATTTTTCTCGAAATCCGCCATCAGTTGCGGGATGACTCTGGGCAAGGCAAAAGTAAACCCGCCTTTGCTGATGGTTACCTGCCGATATTTCCCAGCCCACTCATAGACCGGACCAAGCCAGTTGCGATGCATATTGCAGATGTCGCCAGCGGTGAATTGATGATCCTGATCGAAGATCTCGGTCATTTGTTCCGTGACCCGGTAGAGTTCTCTTGTTTCTAACTCTTCAATCTCCTGCTTGTCTTTTATATGGAGAAGATTTTTGAGAACAAGTCCCCCGGATCCTGCCTCATATTGATCCTCAATGAAGCCGTCGGTTTTATATCGTCCGGACTTTTTCATGCTAGGCCGCCAAGGCCTCATTTAACTCTTCAATAATTACATCCGAATCCTCGCCAAAGAATTGATGCTCCCGGCTCAAACCACCTTCCGGGGTGGAAGGTGCATAATCAAAATCGGTCGATCCCATCATCCCTGTCAACCGTGACACGAATACGTTCTGGATGTCGTCCGTCTCAATATCGATTGAATTGACCCGGTAGCCGACGGAGATTATGGCATCCAGATTATAATGGGTTAACGTTCGCCGAACCTGCCTTTTTCCCTCTTTTTGAACTGCCGAGAAATCCTCGGTAGTTGCTTTTTTCTCAAGTTCCTCATCCGCAAAAATATTTTTCAGATGGAGGCTGATATTGTCCGAGGAGGTGTCAAAGAGTTCTGCCATCTGCCTCTGGGTAAGCCAGACGGTGTCGCGGTCGAGCCGCACCTCAACGGTTCTCTCTTCTGCCTCATAGATAATTATTTCAACATGCTCATTTTGCATATCAAGCCGCCAAAGCCTCATTCAATTCTTCAATTATCACATTCAACTCCTCGCCAAAAAGTTGGTGTACCTTTCCCAGCCCGCCTTGCTGGGCAAATGGCGCATAGTCGAAATCGTCGGTTTCAATGCCGAGATTGGCGGCGATATGGTCGCGGATCATGATCAGCCAGTTACGCTGTTCGTCGGTAAATTTCCTGCCGCTTGCCTCCTGCTGGGCGAGCCAGGCCTTGAAGTTGGCCTCAACCTTTTCCGGAAACGGTACCAGCTCATTCTCCTGATGCATGGCAAAGCGGACCAGGGAAACAAGATCAGTCAAAATATGCGGGGCATTGGCCCCCTTGACCCTGGCCTTTTCCAGAGCCGCATAAGCATCCCAGAGATTATCAACCCGGAAATGGTGCGGCGGCTTTTCGATCCGAGCGGCCAGCTCCTTGATATCCGCAAAACGCAAGCGGCTCTTGTAGGGCCTGCTGTAGAGAACCTGCAGGGCGGTGATCTCGTCGCGGTTGTCGGCCAGAAACTGCTCGAAGGATTGGACCATGGACTTGACCTTTTCCAGGGCCTCGACGGAAAACGCGGCGGAGATCACCTGATCTTCACTGATGTTATCAATGATCTGCTCGTTCTTTCGCTTGACCTCGACCAGGAAGTTGCGGAGCGCCGGATTATGCAGCGGCCTGGTGGCCTCGACAATCAGTTTGACCCCGGCCTGTTTGATCTGCTCTTCGCTGGGCTCGGTGCCGCCGTTATCCTGCCTGGCCCTGTCAATCTGATTGTCGGGCTTGATGGCGGTGACCAGACCCGCGGTCAACTGTTCGATGGTCTTACCATTGGAAAGAAGGGTCACCTGGCGGTCATCCGCAGGGGTTATCTGGCGGCCGATGCGGGCCATGCGGGCGGCAAGGGACGAGATCACATCCGGCTCGGTATTGCCAAGCGCGATCGCCTGCAGGAGTTTTTCGAAACTGACCGTGGGCTTTCTCTCCATGGGCCGGGAATCGGTCTTGTCCATCTCGCAGACGCCGACGCAATCGACAATGATGAAATGGTCCTTGACCCTGGCATCCGGGGTGACCGATTGTAAGTCGCTCTGGTTGATGATCCGGACGCCGCGGCCCTTCATCTGCTCGAAGAAGGAGCGGGAGCGGACGGCCCGCATGAACATGACGATTTCCAGCGGCTTGATGTCGGTGCCGGTGGCGATCATGTCAACGGTAACGGCGATGCGGGGATTGAAGCTGTTGCGGAAGGAGGCGATCAGCTGTTCCGGCGTGCCGCCGGAGGTTCTGTAGGTGATCTTCTGGGCGAAATCGTTGCCCTTGCCAAACTCCTCGCGGATGATCTTGACGATATCCTCGGCGTGGCTGTCGTCTTTCGCGAAGATCAGGGTCTTGGGCACATATTCGCGGCCCGGAAAGATCTCGGTCAGCACCTTGTCGCGAAAGGTTTGGACAATGGTGCGGATTTGGTCGACGGCCACCACATCGCGGTCGAGCTTGTTGGGATCGTACTCGAAATCTTCATCGAGCTTTTCCCAGCGGGTGGTGCGGGTCTCGCGGTCGCGTTTGTCGATATAGTAGCCGGACTCAACCTTGGAGCCTGCTTCGGTGATCCTGGTCTTGATTCGGTAGACATCGTAATTGACGTTGACGCCATCGGCCACGGCCCGTTCGTGATCGTATTCCATCACCAGGTTGCGGTTGAAGAAGCCGAAGGTCTGCTTGGACGGGGTAGCGGTGAGGCCGATGAGAAAAGCGTCGAAATACTCCAGCACCTGCCGCCAGAGGTTGTAGATGGAGCGATGGCATTCATCGGTGATGATGAAATCAAAGGTTTCGATGGGGATATCGGGGTTGTATTCCAGGGGTGGGATTTCCTTGAACAGACTGTCCAGCCCGTGAGGCGATTGGTCCTCGGCCTCTTCGGGGAGCTCTTGGCCCCGGAGCATGGAGTAAAGCCGCTGGATGGTGCAAATGCAGACCTTTGCGGTGGTATCGATGGTGTTGGAGGTGAGGCGCTGGACGATGAACTCCTCGCTGAACTTGTAATTGTTGTAGGGTGAGACGTATTGCTGGAACTCTTTTAAGGTCTGCTTGCCCAGGTTGCCGCGATCGACCAGAAAGAGGACGCGCTTGGCCCCGGCGAACTTGATGAGCCGGTAGATAATGGAAATGGCGGTGAAGGTCTTGCCGCTGCCGGTGGCCATCTGGATCAGCGACCGGGGGCAGTCGCGGGCCAGGGATTTTTCGAGATTTTTGACCGCCTGGATCTGGGCGGGCCAGAAACCGTCTTCGATGAGAGGCGGCATGGTGCGGAGGCGGCCCCGCAGGGTGGAATGCCGGCTGAGATATCCGGAAGTTGCTTCGGCGGTTTGGCTGGGGATTTTCTCTGCTTCCTCGAAAAGATACTCCGGCTTATGAAAGGCGAAGACCTGGCGGGAGCGGGGGGCGGGATCAAGGTTATTGGTAAATCTGGTCTCGTCGCCGGTGGATTCGTAACAAAAGGGCAGCGGTTTGGCCCAGGCAGGGAGGCCGTCGGGCAGGCCGTGGGCGTATTTGTCGGACTGGATCTCAACCCCGGTTAGCGTAGTGCCGGTCTTTTTGGCCTCGATGACGCCTGCGGCCTTGGCGTCCACATAGAGAAGATAATCGGCAAAGCCATGTCCGCTTTTCAGGGGAAATTCACGGATAGCCACGCCCTTGGCGGCAAAGATGTTGGTGTCCTTGACATCCTGAACCAGCCAACCGGCCTGGGTAAGCAGTTGATCTATTTTTTCGCGGGCGTGAATTTCGCAGGTCATGAGTTTTCATTTATCTCATATCATGGTTGCAGCAAGATATTTTTCATTTTTTATCTTTTGTTTTTCCCGCAAGCAAGCTCTGCAGATTGGCAAAGGGGTTGTGGGTGACGGATGATGGCCGCTCACCCGGAATGGTCGGACCATCCTGCCACTCGGATTCCAGGAAGCGAGAATGCTCATTGTCGTGGCAATAGAGGCAGAGCAGCTCCCAGTTGCTGCCGTCCGGGGGGTTGTTGTCGTGGTTGTGGTCCTTGTGGTGGACGGTGAGATCCTTGAGCTTTTTGCCGGAAAATTCCCTGCCGCACTTGGCGCATACCCAGGGAAAAATTTTTAATGCCTGTTCCCGGTAGGTTTTCTGCCGGAGTTCCAGGTCGCGCAGGGCGTCGGTTATTGCCCGGCCCTTGGCGTTTGTTGCGGATAACGCCTGTTTGGTCGTCATGTGTCGATCTCCATTGAAACCAGCATGAAAGAAAGAGCCATAAATGTCAATATTGTTGACGTATTGGTCGCCACGGCCGGAAACGAAAAAAAGAGATTTCCTGTTTGAGCTCGATCTGATGAATGGTATGATTCACAGGGAAGCGATTTTTTGTCTGCCCGCACAATTCATCCTCCGGAGTCCAATTGATGAAGCCGCTTATCGACACCCAGGAATTTCTTTCTCTTTCGTCTTTTCTAAATTACCAGCTCGCCGGCGAACCTGTCAACTGGCGGGGTATTCTTAACCTGATGGGGGGGGAGGCCCTGGAGCAGGACGAGATGTCGGAGGGTTTCCTTCTGGAGGCGCTCGAGTATCTCGGCGACGCTTACGGGAAACAGAAACGCCGCCTTGGCCCTCTTGCCATTCTTCATCCGATCCGTGCTTCAACCCTACTGGCCAGGGCCTGTGACCAGCCCAGCACCCTCAATCTGCTCTGCGCCCTTTTTCATGACAAAGAGGAGGATCTCACCTCGGAAAAATACAGCCCGGAAATCTGGAGCCGCCTTGATGCCAAGTTTCATCATCTGCTGGAAAAAATAGATGCCGGGGCGAACTGGTTTCTCAACGAGCGGATCGCCTTTCTGGCCAAGCCGCAAGGGCAGAATTATACCGCATATCTGGGCCGGTTGCTGGAGAAGGCAAAAGAGTCTCCGGAACTGGCCATGGTGAAGCTGGCTGACAGGCTGGACAACACCCTTGATCTGCGGGTTGATCTGCAGGATTCCGCCGACCGCCCCCACTGTTTCCAGGTCATCTTTGATATTCTTTTTGTCAATTCCTACAAGGGGCGGCACCCCGGCAGGCCTCATCCGGCGACCGGCAGGATAAACGGCGCCATGCGGCTCTATCAGCTTTATAAAAACTCGGTTTTTCTTTCCATGCTGCGCAGTGAAAAGGTGCCTCTGTCTGACGGCGCGCGCAAGCTGTTCTACTCGCTGGCCGTTGCCGGCATTCGTGAGGCGCAGACCATTCTGCTGCATATTTTTTCCTATCACGTAAAGGAGCCGAGTGCGCAGCGGTCTATTCTGTTCGAGGCCATGGAGTATTCCCACAGCGGAGGATTCGAGGCGATCAGGGAAGAAGGGCCCAATGAACTGGACGGCCTGTTTCGCAAATATTTTGTTTATGACGATTCGGAAAGCAAAAAAAGGTGCCAGGCTGATCTGTATGAAAACAAAAGGCTGATGGCGCTGGTCGCCGTATCTTTTCTCATTATCTTTGCTAATTTCATCAACAGTGACGACTATGTGATTCAAGGCATCTCCGCCGCCGGCATCATCCCGCAGAAATGAGGGGCCGTTCTTCCGGCATGCCGGTGCGGATTTATCCGGGGAGCTGGTAGCGGCGCATGCGGACACTGATCAGGATGCCGATGCCGGCCATGGTGGTCAACAGCGAGGAGCCTCCATAGCTGAAAAGGGGCAGGGGCATTCCCACCACCGGGAGCATGCCCATGACCATGGCGAGGTTGATGAAGGCCTGCCAGAAGATGAGCGAGACGACGCCGATGCAGAGCAGGGTGCCGAATTTATCCCGGGAGGAGACGGCGCTGTTTAATCCCCAGAGAATCAGGAAAAAGTAGGCGGACAGGAAGATGACCGAGCCGACAAAGCCGAACTCTTCCGCCCAGATGGAAAAGGCGAAGTCGGTGTGGCGTTCGGGCAGAAAGTCGAGATGTCCCTGGGTGCCGGCGAGAAAGCCCTTGCCGAAGGTAAGCCCGCTGCCCACGGCGATTTTTGACTGAAGGATGTGATAGCCGCTGCTGAGCGGATCGGCTTCAGGGTTGAGAAACGTTTCAATGCGCTGTTTCTGGTAGGGCTTCAGGACGAATTTCCAGGCAAAGGGAATCAGGGAGGCGCACACTCCCAGCAGGATGCTCAAGGTCTGCCATTTCAGTTTGACAAAGAGGGTGAGGGAAACAAAAATGAAACCCAGCATCAGCGCCGTGCCGAGGTCCGGCTGCTTGAGAATCAGCAGAAAGGGGACAAGGGTCAGCGTAATGGGTGCGATCAGTTCTCGCAGGGTGAAGCCCTTGTCCGTATCCATGCGCGAGTAATAACTTGCCAGGGTGATGACCAGCATGAGCTTGGCGGGTTCCGACGGCTGCAGGTTGAAGAAACCGAGATCTATCCAGCGCTGGGCGCCCATCTGGGTCTTGCCGAGAACCAAGGCATACAGTAGCACCAGGCAGGTGACGCCGTAAATGGTATAATTCCAGGACATGAGGTGGCGGTAGTCGATACTGATAATGGCCAGAATCAGCCCCATTCCCATGATGAAATAATAGAGCTGTTTCAAATAAACCGGGGTGCCCGTGGGTTTCCCCGGATAAACGGCGCTGTAAAGGTTCATCAGGCACATGCCGGCGATAAGCGTCAGCCAGAGCAGGATGACCCAGTCGAAATGCTGGAGAAGTCTGCGGTCAAAACGTAACATGGTCTCTCGGTCTCTCTCCTTGCGGGAAGGATGACGGTCAATTTTCCAGTTCTGCTGGAGCCTCTTCCTCTGCCGCGATTATTTCCTTGAAATATTCTTCCAGCACTTTTTTGGCAATGGGTCCGGCGGCTGATCCGCCATGGCCCCCATGCTCGACAAGAACCGTGACGGCGATTTCCGGTTTGTCGGCCGGGGCAAAACAGGTAAACCAGGCATGGTCCCGGTACTTTCGGGGCATGGCGTCTTCCGTCATGCTCTTGAATTTTGCCATGCGGACAACCTGGGCGGTGCCGGTCTTGCCGCCGACAAGTATTTTGTCGAGTTTTGCGCTGCCGCCGGTGCCGTGGCGGTCGTTGACCGTTGAGATCATGCCTTGCATGATCAACGCAAGGGATGACTTCGTTCCGAGTACCTCGCCCAGCAATTCCGGTTCCACGTCTTTTAGGGTGGTGCCGTCCGGATTTTTTATCGTTTCAAGCAGCAGGGGCCTGTAGAGCTTGCCGCCATTGACGACCGCCGCGGTCATGCGGCAGATTTGCAAGGGGGTGGCAAGATTGAACCCTTGGCCGATGGCAACGGACAGGGTTTCGCCATCCTGCCAGCGCTCCTTTTTTTTCTCTTTTTTCCAGGCGGACGTGGGGACAAGCCCCGGCTTTTCGTGTTCCAGCACGATTCCCGTGGTCCGGCCGAGGCCGAGGGATTGAGCATAGGCAGCCAGCCGGTCAACGCCGAGTTTCATGCCCACCTGGTAGAAATAGACATCGCAGGACTCGGCGATGGCCCGGTTGAGGCTGACCGCGCCGTGACCGCTATTTTTCCAGCAGCCGTAGCGTCGGTTGTAAACATGAAGTCCTCCGTTGCAGTAAAAAACAGTATCCGGGGTGATAATTTTTTCCGTCAATCCGCCCAGGGCGGTGATAAGTTTGTAGGTCGAACCGGGCGGATACTGGCCCTGAATGGTTTTGTCGATCAGGGGGCGAAGAGGGTCATTAAGGTGTTTTTGCCAGTTTTTGCTGGAAATGCCGCCTATGAATTCGGCCAGCTGCAAGGGTGGGGAACTGGCGAGGGCCAGCAGTTTGCCGGTATGCACCTCCATGACCACCACTGCTCCGCCGAAACCATCGAGGGCCTTTTCCGCGGTTTGCTGCAGATCGATATCGATGGTCAACTGCAGGTCGTTGCCGGGCAGAGGGTCCTGGTGCTGCAGTTCCTGCTGCTCAAAGCCAAGCACGTCAACTTCCAGATACCGATGTCCCTTTTCGCCGTGCAGATCTTTTTCGAAAAGCTTTTCGATACCCATTTTCCCCACCGGATCACCGCCGCGATACTCGGCATATTCCGGGAGTTCCATTTCTTTCTTGCTGATCTGGCCGATGTAGCCGATCATGTGCGAGGCCATGTTGGCGTAGAGATAGTCACGACTCGGGACTGCGTCGATGCGCACGCCGGGCAGGTCAAAATGATGATTTTCGATGTACACCAAGGTTTTCCAGTCAATATCCTCTTTGATCAGGATGGGCATGTACCGGGGCTGGTCCGCAGCTTCGCGGACGCGGTCAAGCAGTGCGGAAATATCTTCATTTAAGATCTGGGCAAGCTGCTTGATCACCTCGTCGGGATTCGGCGCATCTTCCTTGGTCCACAGGAGATTGAAATAGGGCCGGTTGGTGATGATGACGCGACCATGGCGGTCCAGGATATTGCCGCGGGGAGCCTGTATCTGCTGAATCCTGATGCGGTTGTTTTCCGCCAGTTTGACATATTCGTCTCCCTTCTTTATCTGCAGAAACCAGAGTCGGGCGACAAGCACGGCAATGAAGACAATAACGACGGCCGTGGCGACATCAACCCGTTTTTTCAGGACAAGGAGTTCTTCCTCGTCGATTTTGTTAATTCTTTCAAGCGGTCTGCGTATTCGCGGCATGATGTTACGTCAAGAAGAGTCCGGTTATTCCCGGAAGGTGTTTTTTGATTTCGGACGTTGAAAAAAGATAACCGCCCGCCTGGGGGTGAGCCAAGAGTCCAGCGCGTCGAACAGGGCAAAAAGGGGCGGCATGAAAAGGGAAATCATAAGCATCTGCAGCAGAATTTTTATCCAGTTCCAGGAAAGTTCGTTTTCCGGAGCGAGAAAGGTGGCGAAAGTAAAAAGCACGGTGTTGACCAGCAGATAACAAGAAAGCACCAGGGGAAACCGATGGGCTGTTTCATGAATTGCAAGTTTTCTCGCCACTGCTTTCAGGAGAGCAAAAAGCAACAAATAGGTTACGGGATAAATGCCGAGGAAGATCCCGGAAAAAATATCCATGATCAGGCCGAGGAGCAGGAGAAGGACCGCACCCCGGTAAATATCGAATCGCAACGCAACAAAGACGATGAGTACGAAAAGCGGATCAGGGCGGCCCATCCAGTCAGGCAGGGACGGCAGCAGCGACGTCTGCAGAATGAGGAGCAGAACCGCAATGAGAAAGTAGGATAGGACTGCCATGACTTAATGGTATTGACTATTGAGATCCCGACCGGCAAGGGAATTTTCGTGCATGATGATCAAAAGGAATTCCAGCTGGGAAAAATCAACCGCCGGCTCAATGTCGATTTTCTGAAACATGCCGCGTTTGCTTTTGGTCACCTGGGAAACGGTACCCACCGGCAAGCCTTTCGGGAAAATGTCGCCGAGGCCGGAGGTGACGATGATATCTCCCTTTTCCACGTCCGCGTTTTTTAAAACATAAAGAAGATTGAAGCCGTTGCCGCCGTTGCCTTTCAGGATTCCCTGCACCCTGTTTTTCTGGACAAGAACATCGATCGCGCTGTTCGGGTCATTGGCAAGAAGGACTTTTGCATAATTCGGCGACGACTCAAGAATCTGGCCGACAACTCCTTCCACTGTTACCACGGGCATTCCCTTTTCAACTCCCTCGCTGCTTCCCCGGTCAATAATAATTGTGCGGAACCAGAGGGAGGGATCCCTGCCTATTATCTGGGCGGTGAGGGTAGGCGGGGGAAGCGTTTCCTTCATCTGCAGCAGTTTGCTTAAGCGGACATTGGTAGCCACCGCTTCGCGATGCTTGATGTTCATGGCCTTGTATTTCTCAAGCTCGGTAATGAGCTTCTCGTTTTCATCACGGACATCAAGCAGTGCGATGTAGTTGGACCAGACTCCGGCAATGCCGTCGGCAATGGTCGTCACGACATACTGGCCTTTGCCGATAAGGTCCAGCCCCAGCCGCTGCGGGGCATTTAACTCTTGCCGGCCGACGGTTGAAACGATGAGGATGAGGATGAAAGTCAGGATGGAACCGAAGAGAAGGTAGAGCTTAAGCTGCTTCGATGTTTTCTTTTTTTTTCTCATTAGGGTATCAGTTTACCATCACCTCTTTGAGAACATCGATGTTTTCCAGCGCCTTGCCGGAACCGAGCACCACGGACGAAAGCGGGTCGTCGGCGATGATGATCGGCAGCCCTGTTTCCTGCTTCAGGCGTTTGTCGAGATTGCGGAGCAACGCGCCTCCGCCGGTCAGCACGATTCCCTGGTCGACGATGTCGGCCGACAGCTCCGGCGGAGTCAGTTCCAGGGCCATTTTCACCGTCTCAATAATGGCATCGACCTGCTCGGCAATGGCCAGATTGATTTCGCCGGAATCGATTGTCAGTGTTTTGGGAACGCCGGAAACCAGATCCCGGCCCTTGATATCCATGGTTTCATAGGGCGGTTCCGGCATGACGTCGGCAATGGTGGTTTTGATCACCTCGGCGGAATGCTCGCCGATGGCCAGGTTGTGTTTGCGCTTGATGTGCTGGAGAATGGCATCATCCATCTTGTCGCCGGCTACCCGGACGGATTTGGCGTATACGATACCGGCCAGGGAGATGACGGCGACCTCGGTGGTGCCGCCGCCGATATCGACAATCATATTGGCTGTCGGTTCGGTGATGGGCAGCCCCGCACCGATGGCCGCGGCCATCGGTTCTTCAATAAGATAGACCTCGCGCGCGCCGGCGGATTCGGCGGATTCGCGCACCGCTCTTTTTTCGACTTGGGTTATGCCGGAGGGGACGCTGATAATGATGCGCGGATGGACCAGGGTCCTGCGATTGTGAACCTTGTTGATGAAATAACGGAGCATGGCTTCGGTGACTTCAAAGTCGGCGATGACGCCATCCTTGATCGGACGGATGGCAACTATGTTGCCGGGGGTTCGGCCGAGCATCATTTTCGCCTCTTTTCCCACCGCCAGAACCTTGTTGCTGCGATGGTCCTTGCGGACGGCGACAACGGAAGGTTCGCGCAGGACGATCCCTTTTCCCTTGACATAAACAAGAGTGTTGGCGGTTCCAAGGTCAATGGCCAGGTCATTGGACAGCCAGCCGAATAATGAGTCAAAAGGAGAAAACATTAATGTGCTCCCAAGGGGGTTGAATTTCAGAAATTTTCATGAGACAATCTGCCGCCGTTCCATGGAATGTCTTGTGATTAATGGAACCAATACGTGGCGGTCTTAAAAATAAAGTTTGCTTGTCCGCAACGTACGGCCTATCGGAGGTGCAAGATTCCGTGCAATGGCCGGCTCGGAATCAGGCGGAATCCACTGTCTTCTCATCGGGGGGAAGTTTGTCGAATCCATCAATCATGTCGCAAAACCAATCAATATAAGCGATTGCTTATCCTTAAAACATTGAATTTTAGCAAAAAAAAATATTGTTAGCAAGAGAAATGCCCCCGTTTGCTCAATTAGTTTATTGGCACTATGTGGTAGTTGGGTGTCGCGGAAAAAATACTTGACAGCCACTGTTGTGAACGATTATATGGGAGCACAAATTTCAGTGGAGTGGGGCTATAGCTCAGCTGGGAGAGCGCTTGAATGGCATTCAAGAGGTCAGCGGTTCGATCCCGCTTAGCTCCACCAATCTTTATTTCATGCCAAGCTCCGGTTTCCCGGGGTGTCAAATCCGAATTTCGGGTAGGGTTTTTATCTCACATCGCCAGGATATGATCTTTCATTCGGGGAGGGCTTTTTAAAAGTTTTTCCTTATAGTGAAGATAAAGCCTCTGCCGGTACTCAAGAATTGGCCTTCTTTCCGCCGCAGAGGCTTTTTTTTCTTTTTATCGGAGTTTGTTCATGTCTTCGAGCCAGAATCCCGCCGACAGCACTGTAAAAAATCTCAATAAGCAGGTAACCGATGAAGCGATTCTCAAGGTGACCAAGGAGATAATCGTCAAATTTATTGAGGTTGGCCGGCTTTCTCCAGCCAATTTTGATGAGACGTTTGAGCAGGTCCATCAGACAGTTCTGCGAGCCGTCCGGTCATGACGCACGGCCGGCAAACCGCTGAACTTTTACCCGAGCTTAATTATTTCCCGGAAAGTACCTCTCGTATCCACCTGATGGGTATCTGCGGCACCGGCATGGCCGCCGTGGCTGGCATGCTCAAAAGCCGGGGATACACCGTCACCGGCTCGGACAGCCATGTCTATCCGCCCATGAGTGATTTTCTGGCGCAGTGCGGCATTCCGATCATGGAGGGCTATCGCCCGGAAAATCTTGAGTCGCGACCTGATCTGGTGGTTGTCGGCAATGTGATTACCCGCAAAAATCCTGAAGCCCTTGAACTCGCCCGCCTTTCCATTCCTTATCTTTCCTTCCCGCAACTCTTGGGCCATCGTTTTCTGGCTGACAAAAAATCTCTTGTGGTGGCGGGGACTCACGGCAAGACGACAACCTCATCACTTCTCGCTACCATGCTGCATGGCGCGGGGCTTGATCCCGGTTTCATGATCGGCGGCATTGTCCAGGCCTTTGGTAAAAATTTCAAGGTGGGCGACGGTCTCTATTTTGTTGTCGAAGGGGACGAATACGATACCGCCTTTTTCGATAAGGGGCCGAAGTTTCTTCATTATCAGCCGCATATTGCCATCATTACCAGTATTGAATTCGATCATGCCGACATTTATGCGGATCTTGAAGCGGTTAAAGAGTCTTTTCGCCGGCTTGTGGCTATCATGCCGCCGGACGGCTGTTTGATTGCCTGTCTTGATGATCCTGTCGTGCGCGAAATCGTCGCTGCCGCTCCCTGCCGCGTATCTGGTTATGGTGAGGGGGATGGAAATGAATGGCGGCTCGTTCATGTGCAATGCTCACGGCAGGGAACCTCCTTTTCCGTTTTGCGGAAAGGGGAGTCGTTCGGTTCTTTTGTCACCTCCATGCCCGGCCGGCATAATTGCCTCAATGCCCTTGCGGTGATTGCCGTGCTTGATTCCCTGGGGCTTTCCCCTGCTGTTATCCGGCGGGAATTACAGGCATTTACCGGGGTCAGGAGACGTCAGGAAGTCAGAGGGGTCGTGTCCGGTGTGACGGTGATCGATGATTTTGCCCATCATCCCACCGCGGTGCGGGAGACCCTTGCCGCGTTGCGGTCGGTTTACGCCGGCCAGCGGTTGCTTGCTGTTTTTGAACCACGGACCAACTCGAGTCGACGGCGGGTGTTTCAGCAGGATTATGTCGGGGCCTTTGATGCGGCGGACCTGGTGCTGGTCAAGGAACCCGATGCCCTGGCCGCCGTTCCCGAAGGGCAACGTTTTTCCGCCCGGGAGTTGGTTGATGATCTGCGGAGTCGGGGGGTGGACAGTCATTATTTCCCCGGCACCGATCATATACTTCTTCATCTTGCCGCCAATCTCCGTGCCGGCGATGTTGTGGCCATTTTGTCAAACGGTGGTTTCGACAACATTCACGAACGTCTCCTGCTGCAGCTCGAATCCTCTCGTACGTAAAGCACCACTCCTATCCCCGTATCTCTACGGATTTTTCAATGCCTGCCACCACAATGTCGTTTTGTGCAAAAGCACGAAACGTGCACGCATTCTTTACGTTTATTTGAAATAATTATGAACTGTTGCATGATGTGAAGCAATGCGTGGCGTGGAGTGTGTGCTAATTCGGAAATGTGTGAATAGTCATTCATTTTTTGCTTGACATAGGCTGGTCTATGGGATAAAAACGGCTGGAAGTATGCAACAATTATGTTGTGTGCGACCAAAAGAGTCGGCCTGTGACGGCCAAATCCACCAAATTTTAGGTGTAGGGCGCATGATCCCTGCATTTGCGATTCGCCCGGTAGTATTCATAAGGGGCGAACAAAGGAGCCGCATCGTGGAACAGCAATCTCTCTTGGATCTTCTTTATATTGCCGCTTTTACACTTTGCGGTCTCGGTTTCGGCTTCGGCCCCCTCCTCATTGTTTATTTCTTTGCACCCCGTGGAACCCGGCAAATCGTCAACAAGACAAGAATTCCTATTGAGTGCGGCATGTTGACCATCGGTCCAGCCTGGATTCGTTATGGAATTCTTTATTATCTTTATGCCTTGATGTTTCTGGCCTTTGATGTTGATGTGCTGTTTCTTTTCCCGGTGGCCGCTGTTTATAACGATTTCCCTGGTATGCGGGGTTTTGTCGAGATAGTTTTATTTGTCGGAATTCTTTCACTGGCGATTGTTTATGCATGGAATAAGGGAGTGTTCAAGTGGGAACGGAAAGTATACCAACAGTAGAGAGTGCTATCCCCTCGGCATTGGTGCAGTTTCATCAATTGGATAAACTGCGTATGTTGGCCAGGGCGAACTCATTGTGGCCCATGACCTTCGGCTTGGCCTGCTGCGCCATCGAAATGCTGTCAAGCGGTTGCGCTCGTTTCGACCTGTCGCGTTTTGGGGCGGAGGTTTTTCGCCCGTCGCCGCGTCAAAGTGATGTAATGATCGTTGCCGGTACAATCAATAAAAAGATGATGCCCGCCGTTAAAATCCTCTATGACCAGATGCCTGAACCAAAGTGGGTTATCGCTATGGGAAACTGTGCGATTTCCGGTGGTCCATTTGTCTATCCGGGCCAATATAATGTAGTTGAAGGAGCGGACACCTTTCTGCCGGTTGATGTCTATATTCCCGGATGTCCCCCTCGTCCAGAGGCCCTGATTGAGGGATTGCTGGAACTTGAGGAAAAAATTACCGGTAATCGGCGTTGGCCGCGGGTGAAACCGGAAACTATGGTCAAAGGTTAAGCCAAGCCGGCATTTACCACTCTCAAATCCGGTAATGTATTTTCCTGCCGATTTTTGTGAGTCCACCTTCATGGTAACGTTATGGATCGAGCTAAAATAAAAAGAGAACTGGAAAATTTGGCTGCTGAAGGTCTCCCTGCCGAGCCACCTCGGGAAGAGGCACCGGTTGAAGTTCAAGCTGAAGGAGAAGGTGAGGAAAAGGCCAAGGCCAAAGCCAAGAATGACGAGGCTGCCCCGCGGAAAAATGGTCTGATCGAGACGGAATATGCAAAAAGGGGCGCCCATCTTGATGTGCAGATCAACCCGGATCAGGTTGTCAGAGCTGCTGAAATACTTGATGGTGAAGGAATGACCCTGGAAATGGTGACCGGCGTTGACTGGCTCAAGGATGGTCAGCTTGAGGTCATCTATGATTACTCCTATTCCGGTGGGCAGTTGTTCCGAGTTGTGGTGAGGGCCAGGGTTGACCGGAACAATGCTGAAATTCCGACTGTCTGCCATATCTATGGCGGCGCGAACTGGCATGAAAGGGAGACATGGGAAATGCTGGGCATCAATTTTGTCGGTCATCCGCAGCTTGAACACTTCCTGCTGCCGGAGGATGCTGATTTCTATCCATTACGTAAGGATTTCAAGCCATGAGTTCATTAGCCCAAAGCCATTTGCGTGAGACCTTTGAGCTGAATATAGGTCCCCAACATCCTGCAACCCACGGTGTTCTTCGAATCAAGGTCGTCATGGATGGCGAATACATCGACCGGGCGGAACCAATCCTCGGCTATATTCACCGCATGCATGAGAAGATGGGTGAAAATAGAACATGGAACCAGTTCTGGCCAAATATGGGTCGTCTCGATTATCTGTCCGCCATGGCATACAATCATTGCTATGCTGGTCTTATGGAGCGGGCTGCGGGGATTGAAGTGCCTGAGCGGGCTGAGTACATTCGCGTCATTACAGCGGAATTAAACCGGATACAAAGCCATCTCTTGGGTTTTGGCGCCTATATCATGGATCTTGGCGGATTTACCCCTCTGATGTACGCCATGGATGAGCGCGAGCAGATCCTCGATCTGCTGGAGTCGGTCACCGGCTCCCGGCTCACCTACTGTTATTTCCGCTTCGGCGGAGTTTATAACGATATAGATGACGACTTCATCGCCGGAACACGCGCCTTTCTCAAGCGGTTTCGTCCGCAGATACCCATGTATCATAAGCTGGTTACCGGCAACGTCATCTTGATGGATCGGCTGATCGGAGTTGGCCCCATTTCAGCTGAAATGTGCCGGAAATTCGGAGCGACCGGACCGGTTCTGCGTGGCTCAGGCGTAAATTACGATATTCGCAGAAATGAACCGTACAGCGTCTATCCTGAATTGGATTTTGATATCCCGGTGTATAAAGAATGTGATTCAATGGCCCGCTACATGGTGAGAATGGATGAGATGTTGGAGTCCTGCCGGATCATAGAACAGGCCTTGAATAAACTGCCGGAAGGACCGGTAATGGCTGAGAAAGTACCCAAGGCGCTGAAACCTCCCGTCGGCGATTTTCATTACGCGGTCGAAGCCGCCCGCGGTACATTTTCAATGAGGACAGTCAGTGACGGCACCAATACATCGTACCGTATGAGACTGAGGTCTCCAACCTATTCAAATGTCAGTCTGTTCGAGGAGGCAAGCCGCGGTATGCTGCTGTCCGACGCCCTGGCGTTTTTGGGAAGTCTTGATCCCGTTATACCCGAGATGGACCGGTAAGGAGCGAGCACGATGGATGAACTAATTCGATTACTTAGTTACATGATAGGCATCGCGGCCTTTCTTGGTCTGAATCTTGCCTATCTTGGCTGGGTTGAGAGAAAGGGCGCCGGTCATTTTCAACGGCGTACCGGACCGAAAGATGTTGGGCCGTATGGTTTGCTGCAGCCGCTTGCCGACGGTCTTAAACTGATGTCAAAGCAGCTGATTATTCCGGCCAATGCAGACAAACCGCTCTACATGTGTGCGCCGATCCTCATCATGGTGCCCGCGGTTCTCTTGTTTGTGGCGATTCCTTTTGGCGAACATCTGGTACCTCGGGAATTTAATTTCGGACTGTTGATGATGTTTGCCTTTGCCTCGGTGGGTGGTTTATCCATCCTCATCGGCGGCTGGGGTTCCGGTAATAAATATTCACTTATTGCCGGAGCCAGGGCTGTTTCACAGAATGTCGCCTATGAAATACCGATGTTGATCACGGCTATCAACATAGTCCTTATCACCGGATCCATGGATCTGAATGAAATTGTCCGTCAGCAGGGTGGTTATATCTGGAACTGGAATATATTCCGGCTGGATAAATCCATTCTCATGCCTGTTTCCTTTCTGGTTTTCTTTATCTGTTCCCTGGCTGAAACGAATCGTACCCCGTTTGACATGGGAGAGTGCGAAGGCGAACTGGTTGCCGGGTATCATACTGAGTACGGCGGTATGGGCTTCGGTCTTTTCATGATGGCTGAATATGCCAACCTTGTTATCGGCTGCAGCTTGACCACCATCCTCTTTCTCGGGGGCTGGCAGTCGCCCATCGGCATTTGGCCCGGTCCGCACTGGTTTCTTCTCAAGATGTATTTTCTTGTATGGTGTTTTGTCTGGATCCGCTGGACCTATCCCCGCACCACATTCTGGGGACTCCTTAATCTTTCCTGGAAATACCTCATACCGTTTTCCTTGGTTAACTTGCTTCTAACAGCCTTATTTATAAAGGTATTTTGATTATGTCCGGATACTTTAAAGATATCATCACAGGATTGAAGAGTCTGGCCGTCGGGTTGCAGATTACCAATAAAGAGTTTCTGACCAAACCCATCACTCTGCAGTATCCCCATGAGTCAGTAAAGATGACGCCCCGTTACCGGGGTCATATTGAACTGGTCAAGGATCCGGAGACCGGACTGAACCGTTGTATATCCTGCGGCATGTGCGAAAAGGGTTGCCCATCCGGCTGTATCACCGTCAAATCAGAAAAACGCCCCGGAGTCAAGGGCAAGGTTCTGACAGCCTATATCCTTAACTTCACCACCTGCAGTCTCTGCGGTCAATGTGTGGAAAACTGCAAGCCGGGTGCCATTGGCTTTTCCAATGAGTACAATCTGGCCAGCACCAGGCGTGAAGATTACATTTTCGACCTGTTGCAAAGGCTTCATCCTGAAGGTGTTCCTGAACCAGAGGTTGATCCTGAATTATTAAAGAAAGAACTCGAGAAGCAAGAAGCTGCAAAGCAAGCAGCTGCGGCAAAGAAAGAACCCGCCAAAAAAACACCTGCTGCGGAAGGCGGGGAATCAAAAGCAGAGGGAAAAAGCTGATGAATCCTTCACTGTTATCACCCGAAGGTTTAGCCGGAGTTATTTTCCTGATCCTAATTTGCGTCACTGTGATCGGGGCGATAATTGCAACGTGTACAAAAAGATTGATCAGAAGCGTCAGTGGACTTGCCGTTTGCTTCTTGGGCGTTGCCGGGCTCTATTATTTCCTGAACAGCCCTTTTGTCGCCATGATGGAGCTCCTTATTTATGTTGGCGCGGTTTGTGTCACTATTGCTTTTGCCATCATGCTTGCCGAGCCGGATGAGGCTAGGTTGGCAAGAAAGTTAAGCGGATTAAGCGGCGGATTAGCTACGGTCTGCGGTGGTGGTTTTGCATTCGCCCTTGGTTATGCCGCAGTGAACGCACAGTGGATGGCGCCCGCCACAAAGGTAAACGACGGATCTTTAAAGGCAATAGGTTATAGCCTGCTGACCAATTACAGCATGGTTTTTGAGCTTATTTCAATCGTATTGCTTGTGGCCATTGTCGGTTCCCTTGCCTTGGCTAGAAGCGGAAGAAGAGGCAATGCATAATGTTAACACTCAGTACGCAGCTTAACACCTATCTCATTATCGGCGCCATCCTCTTCGGGTTCGGCATATTCGGTCTGGTTAGAAGGCCGAGTCTTATCGGCATGCTTATTGCGGTTGAGCTTGTTTTGAGCGGCGCATCCATTAATTTCATGGCCTTCAACCATTTTCTCGCACCTGATCCCACGGTCGGGCAGATTATCACCCTTTTCATCATGGCCATTGCCGCGGCCGAAGCTGCCATTGCGCTCAGTATTGTGCTGGCGGTTTATAGAAACTATAAATCCATTGAAACTGAAGATCTGGTTGAACTGAACGGATAATATCGAGGATTGCCATGGAAACCGTTAACGCTGTCACAGGCGATATTGTCACCACGAGTAAGTTGGTTTGGGCGCTGATTGTACCTCTGCTGGGTTCATTTCTTGTGTCCCTGTCCGGCAAGAAACCGAATCTTCGGGAAACTTGGTCGGTCGTTTCCGCTGTCATACTGTTTACTCTGGTTACCACCCTGATTTCTCCGGTGCTTTCCGGGAAGGTTCTGTATTATCAGCTTTTTAAAATCTTGCCCGGGATTACGGTGACATTGCGGGCGGACGCTTTGTCCATGATCTTTGCCCTGGTCGCGTCATCCTTGTGGATTGCCGCTGCTTTCTATTCCATGGGCTATATGCGCGGGCTGCATGAGCATGCGCAGACTCGTTTCAACACCTGTTTTGCCATCGCCATCTTCGGGGCAATCGGAGTTGCCTTTTCCGACAACCTCTTTACCATGTATCTTTTTTACGAGATCGTCAGTGTCTGCACCTATCCGCTGGTCGCGCATCATCAGGACGACGAGGCATACGAGGGCGCCAAGAAATATATCGTATATCTGACCACCACCGCCAAGGGATTTCTTTTGCCCTCCCTTGCGCTTATTTATGTCCTGACCGGATCCCTGGATTTCCCCCATAACATCAATACCGGTATTATTCCGGCTGATACAAATTCAGCCCTGGTCATCATGCTTTTTATTTTCTGCCTCTTCGGCTTTGCTAAAAACGGCGTCATGCCTTTTCATCATTGGCTTCCCGGTGCCATGGTCGCACCGACACCGGTCAGTGCGCTGCTTCATGCCGTGGCGGTTGTCAAGGTCGGTGTTTTCTGCACCGCCAGGGTCATGCTTTATGTTTTCGGCGTCGATCTGATGGGCGCCTTGAACCTCGGAATACCCACCGCTTATTTTGTCGGTTTCACCATTGTCATGGCTTCCGTCATCGCCCTGACCAAGGACAATCTCAAGGCGCGGCTCGCCTATTCAACCGTCAGCCAGCTTTCCTATATTATCCTGGGCGTTTGCCTCCTCACTCCACACGGCATCCAGGGCGGACTTGTTCACATTGCCAATCATGCCTTTTCCAAAATCACACTCTTCTTCTGTGCAGGTGCCATCTATGTCGCCACCCACAAGAAAAACATTTCCGAAATGAGTGGGCTGGGCAGGACCATGCCGTTTACCTTCGCCGCTTTTGCCATTGCCTCGCTCAGCATGATCGGTGCGCCGCCGGTGGCCGGATTTGTCACGAAATGGGAGCTGCTTGTTGGAACCATAGAGTCGGGGTCACTGGGCATCCTGCTGGTGCTGCTGGCCAGTACACTGCTCAACGTCGGTTATTTCGCGCCCGTGGCCTATAAGGCGTTTTTCGGAAAGCGTCCGGAGGGAGAACCTTATGTGGGTGTGCAGGAAGCTCCCCTCGCCATGGTTATTCCACTCTGCACGGCATCGGTTATATCTGTCATACTCGGCATTTATCCGGATTTTTTCATGAACTTCGTTAAAGTGGTGATAGGATGATAACCTCGTTGATTCAATTTTTTCGCGATCGGTTAAAGACGACTATTCTTGCCTGTCTCGTCTTGATCGGTCTTATCGCTCTCTGGGGATCATTCATGGTTGATACCAGCCATGCCCACACCGACATGGAGAAGCTGCCCTTTTTCTGGACTTTTTTCGGGTTGCTCGGCGGTGCCGTGCTTATTCTCCTCTCCCGGTTTATTGGAAGTTTAGGAATAATGACCCGTGAGGATTATTACGATGAATAATTTCTGGATGCACCCATCACTTATCCTTATCCTGGGCGGACTGCTCATCCCGTGCATGCGCGGTGTTGCGCGCAAGGCGTTTCTGCTTATCGTGCCGACCATCACCTTTGTAACCGTGCTTTTCATGGACAAAGGAGTCTATGGGGTAGTTCAGTTTCTCGATTGGCACCTCACCTTTGCCAGGGTAGATGCTTTAAGCCAGATTTTTGCCTATATCATGTCGCTGATGTGTATTATCGGCACCCTCTTTGCCTTGAACGTTGAAGAGGATGGTCAGCTTATCGCCGCCTGGTACTATGTCGCAGGCTCACTCGGAGTCATCCTCTGCGGCGATTACGTCGTGCTCTTTCTGTTTTGGGAACTGATGGCCTTTGCCTCGGTTTTTCTGGTCTGGTACCGCAAGGGTCCTCAGTCAACGGCCACCGGCTACCGCTATTTGCTTATTCATACCATCGGCGGCTTATTTCTCCTGGCCGGTTTTGTTCTGCGGTACCACAATACCGGAGGGGATCTGAGCTTCGGTCCATTGGGCGTTGATATGCCCAGTCTGGCAACCTATCTTATTCTTATCGGATTTATCGTCAATGCCGCTGTGCCGCCTTTTCATTCCTGGTTGCCGGATGCATACGCAGAAGCAAGTGTCGCCGGCGCCGTTTTTATGTGCGCCTTTACCACCAAAACGGCAATCTATGTTCTGGCCCGCGGATTCGCCGGTATGGACATATTGATCCCCCTGGGTGCGATCATGGCGCTGTATGGTGTTGTCTACGGCATCATCGAAAACGACAGCCGCAGGATTTTCGCCTGGGATACGGTGAGCCAGGTCGGATATATGGTAGTGGGGGTCGGAATCGGCTCCAGTCTGGCAATTAACGGCGCCTGCGCCCATGCCTTTGCTCATATTCTTTATAACGGACTGCTTTTCATGGGCACCGGATCGGTGCTTTACATGACCGGCACGTCGAAATTAACCGAACTGGGCGGACTGTATAAAAAGATGCCGCGCACCTTTATCTTTACCCTGATCGGCGGTCTTTCCATTGCCGGATTTCCGCTGTTCAGCGGCTTTGTCAGTAAATCAATGATCATTGCCGCCGGATTTTCATCTCACAATCTGTGGGCGGCTTTTGCCTTGACGCTGGCTTCGGCCGGTACCTTTCTGCTGGCCGGTCTCAAGGTTCCTTACTACATCTGGTTCGGCAAGAACAACTGTACCAGCGAACGGTGGGAAAAAGCCGCTGATCCGCCATGGAATATGCAGGCGGCAATGGCTATTGCTTCCGTGCTTTGTGCCTTTATCGGCTGCTACACCGCTTACCTATACAACATGCTGCCCTTTCAGGTCGAGTTTCATCCTTACACCGCCTACCATTTGTCGGAAACATTGCAGATCATCGGCGGTGCCGGTTTGATTTTCTTTCTCCTGAAAAGGTACATGGAGCCCACCGCCACCATCAGTCTTGATCTTGACTGGTTCTATCGCATGGGAGGTCGGGCATTCATGTGGGTTGACAGTAAAGTGTTTCAGGCCATTGATCTGGCCGTTGGTGAAATTTACCGGTATATCGGCATTTTCCCGCTGATGACCATTTCCCGGTTCTGGTCCTGGTTTGACTGGAATGCAATTGATGGCGTGGTGGACGGTACCGCCCGTTCGGTCAGAAACATCGGTGGTGTCGTCCGTCGGTTTCAGTCCGGCAATATCCAGTACAGTATATTTTTTGCTGCATCAATGGCCGCCGCTGCAGTTTTGGTCTTTGTTTTTGCCTGATCAAGGCTATGAAGCGATTTCAGGAAAATAACGAATATTAATAGAGTGAACAGAGGATAGTGGGAATGGATTTTCTAATAATGAATGAAGGGTTTCCCCTTTTAAGTGCCCTTATCTTTCTCCCTTTGGCTGGTGCGTTTATCCTGCTTTTCCTGCCGGGCGAAAATGTGCAACGGATTTGGACCATGGTGGTGACTTCCGTTACCGCGGTCATTTCCTTTCCTCTGTACAGCGGTTTCGATTCCACCACGGCAAAGTATCAATTCGGTGAGCATATCGGGTGGATACCCTCGCTCAATATCAATTATACTCTGGGGATTGACGGCATCAGCCTCCTGCTCGTGCTGCTGACAACCTTTATTATGCCGCTTTGTGTTCTCGGTTCCTGGACCTATATCCAGAAGCGGGTCAAGGAGTTCATGATATGCCTGCTGGTTATGGAAACAGCCATGCTCGGCGTTTTCATGGCCCTTGATTTCGTACTGTTTTACATTCTCTGGGAAGCAATGTTGATTCCCATGTATCTTCTGATCGGTGTCTGGGGCGGGCCGAGAAAAATTTATGCATCGATCAAATTCTTTCTCTACACACTGGCCGGCTCCGTCATGCTGCTTGTCGCTATTATCGCGCTTTATCTCAAGACCGGGAGTTTCAGTATCCCGATGATGATGGGGCAGGACTATTCATCAACCTTTCAGATCTGGGTTTTTCTGGCTTTTTTTCTGGCATTTGCCATCAAAGTGCCCATGTTTCCCTTTCATACATGGCTGCCGGCCGCCCATGTCGAGGCACCAACGGCGGGCAGCGTCATTCTGGCCAGTATTTTGTTGAAAATGGGAACCTATGGTTTCCTGCGTTTCTGTCTGCCCATTACCCCGCTTGCGACCCTAAGCCTGGGGCCCTATGTTCTGTGGATGTCGGTGGCGGCCATTCTTTATGGTGGCTTCACCGCCCTGGCTCAGTCCGACATGAAGAAATTGATTGCCTACTCCAGTGTCGGACATATGGGATTTGTCACCCTGGGGATCTTCTTCCTGAACCGACAAGGGTTGGAAGGCGCGTTGCTGCAGATGATTAATCATGGTGTGACGACGGGCGCACTCTTCCTTTGCGTGGGCATGATGTATGAACGAACCCACAGTCGGGAACTTAAGGACCATTCGGGCATTGCCCAGAATCTGCCGATCTTTGTTTCATTTTTAACGGTATTTTCCTTGTCCTCCCTGGCTTTCCCAGCCACAAACAGTTTTGTCGGTGAGTTTATGGTGCTGGCCGGCGCTTTCAGTGTCAATAAGATTATTGCCGGAGCGGCAATTCCCGGCGCCATCCTTGCCGCTGCCTACATGATGCGTTTGCTGCAATATGTCCTTTTCAAGGGACCTGGGCGGCCGGATATAGCCGATCTGAATGTAAGGGAAATCGTTACACTGACTCCATTGCTCTTTTTTGTTTTCTGGATCGGACTGGCACCGGAACCTTTTATCAGCGTCATGCATGCGAGCGTCGATTCCCTGCTGGAGCAGGTAAATCTGGCGAAATCCGCGCATGTCGCCCTGAACATGATACCGTAGCATTATTTACGGCGAGGCGGGCTGAGCCCTCTTGCTAAATAATAAGGCAAGCATAGAACATATATAAGGAATCAACATGTTGTTTGCACCAGAGTTATTACTGCTGATGGGAAGTCTGGTTCTCTTCTTTGTCACTCTCGGACAGGGGAAGGGAAAGCTGGCAAAAAACATTGCCTTGTTTTTAGCAGTGGCATCGAGTCTTTTGAGCCTGGCAACACTTCAGCTTGAGGGCAATTTGTTCTTTAACGCCTATCGCATTGATCTCTTTTCCCAGATTTTCAAGTTTGCCATGTCAATAGGCCTTGTTGCCGTTCTTATTTTCGGCAGTGACCTGAAAGGGATCAATAATTCGGTTCGGCCTGAGTATTATCTTTTCATGATACTCAGTATGCTGGGACTGGTTATGCTTGTCAGCAGCGTCGAACTGCTCACCCTGTTCATTGCCCTGGAGCTGTCATCCTACTCCCTCTACCTCATGGTGCCGATGCGCGATGATCGCGGCGGGTTGCGCATGCAAATGGAGGCGGCAATCAAATACATTCTATTTGGTGCGGTTGCCACCGCTACCATGCTTTACGGAATGAGCTTTATTTACGGACTCACCGGAACCACCTATTTCACCGAATTGATACCGAAGCTGCATGTGCTGGCATCAACGCCGACGGCGATGTTGGCCATTGCCCTTTTCATGACAGGCTTTTTTTACAAACTCGCTGTGTTTCCCTTCCATTTCTGGGTGCCTGATGTTTATCAGGGTGCGTCAAACAGCACCACGGCATTTATCGCTTCAATTCCCAAATTGGGTGCCGTTGCCCTGCTCATTCGCATCACAACCCTTGTCGCACCCAATGGCGGTGAATCAGTGGTTATGATGCTGATGATCCTTGCCGTCTGTTCCATGTTTTACGGGAACCTCTCCGCCCTGGTGCAGACCGATGTCAAACGAATGCTGGGCTTTTCCGGTATTGCCCATGCGGGCTTTGTGATGCTCGGCCTCCTCACCCTTGATGATACCGGTTTTGCCACCTCGATGTACTACATTACAGGGTATCTTTTCATGAACCTTGCCTGTTTTCTCGTCATCTGCAAGGTTTCACAAAATGGAGAAAATGTCGTCATAAATGATTTCAGCGGTCTGTACAAACGCTCTCCATTACTTGCCTTGACCCTGTTGGTCGGCATGATGGCACTGGCCGGTATACCGCCCTTTGTCGGGTTTATGGGCAAATTCATGCTGTTGACCGGGGCTCTGAAAGCAGGGCATCTGACCCTGGTCATCCTGGCGGCGCTTAATACCGCGATTGCAATTTATTATTATCTATCCGTCGTGCGGGTGGCATTCTGCAGTGCACCGGAAGAGCGTCCCGATGTTTCAGTTGATTTGATGACGCGTTTCGTCAGTATTTCTTTGATAGTTGTCATCATCGTCATGGGCGTTGCGCCGAAACAGGTTTTACAGATTGCAACCAGCGCGGTGCGAACGATTCTTTGATCTTCCGTCTTGCTGCATCATTTCCATTGGTCCGAGTTGATTGCTTTTGCCTGGCAGATCAACTCGGACGATGCCTTTTTTTTAATTCTATCCCCCCTCCTTTCCTGCTTCTTCAATTCATGAGCCATTGTATGCCCTGCCTGGCAACATTGAGCGTTACTTTGAGCTGAATGGATACTCTGCTTGACAAGATAAATAAAAAATGTATAGTGTGGTATTAACTTCAGTGCGGACGTAGCTCAGTTGGTAGAGTACAAGCTTCCCAAGCTTGGTGTCGCGGGTTCGAATCCCGTTGTCCGCTCCATGCTGATTCGAGACCTTCTGCTGAATCCGGTCTTTTGGTATATTGAGTCATGATGAACTTGTGGGTGTTTCAGGGAAGCGTGCGTCACGCACTCCGTGCCGCGGCCCTGAAATAAGCGGGGATTTCCCGGTTCCACCTGCCTGTTGCTGCTTTAATATGCTCACCTGAAGTTATTGATTAAGATGCCGAGAGATGTGCAGAAAATTTCTCGGCTGGATGGTTTGCGATCAACCATCCGCTGTAAAGTGGGCTATGCCCGCTTTTTTTGTTTTACACTTTAACTCTTGACCGCCTCGGCACAAGTCGCGATTGCGACTTTCGTCATATCAGCCGCCGCGAAATCGGGAAAGGAAATTGTCGCCGTTGTTCACGGGGATAACTATCTGCGTATCCCGTTTGTCGTGCTGATGTTTTTAGGTGCATTGAATTCAATTGGTACTATACACGCGAGAAGATGGATTCGTACAGGGATCGTATTGCGGTTGAAGTCGGCCGATTAATTGAACCGATACTCGCCGAACTTGGACTTGAGATGGTGGAGGTTCAGTACCGTCAGGAGCAAATCGGCTGGGTATTGCGGATTATCATTTTCCGGGACGGCGGCGTCAGTATTGATGACTGTGCCCGTGTCAGTCGCGAAGCAAGCCGCCTGCTTGATGTCGAAGACCTGATTGATCAGAAATACCATCTGGAGGTTTCTTCCCCTGGTCTTGACCGGCCATTGAAGACCGAGAGGGATTTTTCACGGAATTTGGGAAAAAAAGTCAAGCTGGTGGTTGATGAGCTCGGCAAGCAGGAAACGGAAATTGGAATTATCCGCTCTGTGCAAGATGGTGTTCTGGCGTTACAGACCCTTTCCGGTGAAATATCGTTTCCCCTTGCAGATATTAAAAATGCAAGGCTTGAAATAGAATTCTGACTCAGGTGAATTGGATAAGATTCTGAGATGAGCTGTTTTGGCCATAATTTCAATATGATTTGAATATAAAATTGCAGAGCTGGTGATACTTCCGGCTTTGCCCGCTGTAACAGCCTGTGGGCTGAAATTGTGGAGATGAAGAATGCTATCAGATTTAAAAAGAATTATAGATCAGATCAGCCGCGACAAAGGTATTGACAGGCAATTGCTTGTTGAGGCCCTTGAAGAGGCTGTTCTTTCAGCCGCAAAAAAACGGTATGGTGCGCGGCGCGATATTGAAGTGAAGTTTAATGAGGATTTCGGCGAAGTCGAGCTGTTTCAGTTCCGCAAGGTTGTGGAGCAGGTTGAAGATGAACAAACCGAGGTCTCATTGGACGAGGCTTTACGGCTTGATCCTGAAGTGGAGCTGGGAGATGAGCTGGGCTCGAAGATGGAAAATGTTTCCGATCTTGGCCGGATTGCTGCCCAATCCGCCAAGCAGGTTATCATCCAGAAGATGAAGGATGCGGAAAAAGACGTTATTTTCGAGATGTACCGGGATCGAAAAGGAGAGATTGTCAATGGTATTGTGCAGCGATTCGAGCGGGGCAATATCATCATTAATCTCGGCCGCACCGATGCCGTGCTGCCCAAAAAAGAACAAATGCCCCGGCGTTCCTATCGGCAAGGCGATCGCATGCGTGCCTATCTGATGGATGTGCGACAGGATGTCCGCGATCAGCAGCTTATTTTAAGCCGTACCTGCAAGGAGTTCCTGATTAAACTTTTTGAGATGGAAGTCCCGGAGATTTCAGAAGGCATTGTGAAAATTATCAGTGCCTGCCGAGAACCCGGCTCCCGGGCCAAAATCGCTGTTGCTTCTTCGGAGCCTGACGTGGATCCGGTCGGCGCCTGCGTCGGCATGAAGGGATCGCGGGTGCAAAATGTTGTTCAGGAGTTGCAGGGAGAAAAAATCGACATTGTCCCCTGGAATCCTGATCCTGCCAAATATGTCTCCAATGCCCTTGCTCCGGCACAGGTCTCCATGGTTGTTGTGGATGAGGATAAGAAAACGTTGCTGGTGGTTGTGCCCGATGATCAGCTTTCTCTGGCTATCGGCCGCCAGGGGCAGAATGTTCGGCTTGCTTCTCTTTTGCTCGGATGGCGGATTGATGTGAAAAGTGAGCAGCGGTATGCGAAGATGCAGGAGGTTGGATTCCAGTCCTTGGTGAAAGTCAAAGGCCTGGGAGAAAAAACGGCGGAATCGCTTTATGATGGCGGCATTAATTCTTCACAGGAACTGGCGAAAGCCGAGGCTGAGGATATTGCAGGGCTGCTCGGTTGCAGCAAAGAAGATGCCCAGGCATTGAAGGAAGCGGCAGCTGCCCTTGTTCAGCCGGAGTCTGATTCCGACAGGAACGATGAGTAGGCAGTTGAAATGAGTCTAAGTGGGTCGTGGGCAGTCCCGGCTGGGCAAAAATATTGAGTCGTAAATTTGGGCAGCCGTGAAAGTTACAACAGCACACATTCCAATGCGAACATGTCTTGTCTGTGGGAATCAATCTGCAAAGGACTCACTGCTGCGCTTGACGGCTCGCAACGGATTTATTGTGGTTGATGAAAAACAGGTGCGCGACGGTCGAGGAAGTTACTGCTGTAAGCGGAACGAATGTATTGCCGGCCTGCGGAAGAGAATAAAAAGATTGAATAAGGCACTGCATATCGAAGGATTCTCCTTGGGTGGTGATGTGCCGGACCATGATAACTGTTGCTTTGCATAGCTGCGCAGTAAAATAGTTTGGAAGGGTGGTTTCAGGAGCATATGATGGGAAAAATTCGGGTATACGAGTTGGCCAAGGAAGCTGGTGTTGAAAGCAAGACGTTGACCGCTCAACTCATAGAAATGGGGTATAACATTCGTGCCTATAACTCATCCATTGATGAAGACATGGCTGAGGAAATTCGTCACAAACTGGGTTTTAAAAAGGTCGAGGTGCAAGAGAAACGTATAGAGCAAAAAGGCCGCACCACGATCATCCGCCGACGGACACCGGTGGCCCCGGAAAGTATCGAGGCGGAACCGGAAGAGTATCTCGAGGATGAAATCCCCGGCATTGAAAGGGCAGCGGAGCAGAAGTTCGCCGAGGAGGCATCGGAAAAGGAAGTGGTGCAAGCTGAAGCCGTTGAAGAAATGATGACGGATGAGCAAATGCCGGCAGAAGCTGTTGTCCCGCCCATTGCGGTCCGCAAAGAGGGTGACGAAGCGCCGTCGGTTGTTGAACGGCAAACGAAGGTTGCCGCGCCGGAATCGGTGCGTGAAGAAAAGACGGAGGCATTGCCGGCCGAAGATGAGGGAGTGATGGCGGAAAGTCAGGCAGTTGCCGAACCCCATGATGCAGGGCGTATTCGTCATGAACCGGAAGTGGAAGTGATTGCTGCGACAGTCCCTGTTGGAGGTGCGGTGCATGATGAGGTTGCTGCTGCCGCGCCGGAAAAAACCCCTGATGATGAAGCAGTCCAGGCGGCAACGAAGAGCGAATTGCCGCAACCTGTCAAAAGGAAAAAAGGATTGGCGAAAATTATCGGCCGCACCGAGATTCCTTTGCCTGTCGAGGAGGAAAAACCTCGGCCGAAAAAGGTGGAGAAACCTAAAAAAATCCAGGTCGCGCAGGTAACCGCTGAGGTCGAAACCCCGGCTGTTGATGATGGGGACAAAGGGAAAAAAGGAAAAAAAGGAAAACGCTTTGTGAAATTTGCTCCTGAACCCGGTGTCAGTCGGGTGAAAAAGGCGGGCAAACGCCAAGATGGAATTGATGTCGATGCTGACGAATTAGAACAATTAGGCGCCAGGATTGCCGCCGGCGTGCGTGTGATGCGCGGCCCTCGCGGTTCCAGAAAGAAAAAGCGCGAACGGGAACAGCTGCCAATCAGTGAAACAAAGGCGATCAAAAAACGAATCAAGGTGCTTGAAACGATTTCGGTTGGCGATCTTGCCCACCGAATGGGGGTCAAGTCCAACGAGATTATCGCCAAGCTCATCGGTCTCGGCATCATGGCCACGGTGAATCAGGCCCTTGATGTTGATACGGCGATGCTGGTGGCCAGCGATTTCGGCTTTGAGGTCGAGCAAGGCTTAACGGAAGAGCAATCCATTATCAATCTGGATCAGGCAGAAAGCGGTGGCGAGGCGATTCCCCGCCCCCCTGTTGTTACGGTTATGGGCCATGTCGACCACGGCAAGACCTCGATTCTCGATGCGATCCGCAACACCGATGTTGCCGCAGGTGAAGCGGGCGGCATCACCCAGCATATCGGTGCCCACTATGTGCGATCCGCGAAAGGCGATCTGGTCTTTCTCGACACACCGGGTCATGCGGCTTTCACGGAAATGCGTTCCCGCGGTGCCCAGGTAACGGACGTTGTTGTTCTGGTTGTCGCCGCGGATGACGGCGTCATGGACCAGACCAAGGAAGCAATCAACCACGCCAAGGCTGCCGGGGTGCCGATTCTCGTTGCCGTCAACAAAATCGATAAACCGGATGCGGACCCGTCCAGGGTCAAGCGTGAACTTGCGGAATTAAATCTGTCCCCGGAAGAATGGGGAGGTGACACGATTTATTGCGAAACTTCCGCCAAAAAAGGTATCGGCATCGAAGAGCTGGTGGAAAACATCCTGTTGCAGACGGAGATTCTTGAACTCAAGGCTGACCCGAAAAGAAGGGCAAAAGGCTGGGTTATCGAAGCGCAGCTCCATAAAGGGCGTGGTCCGGTGGCCACCGTCTTGATCCAGCATGGGACTCTCCGGGTCGGCGATTATTTTGTCGCCGGCATTTACAGCGGCAAGGTGCGTTCGCTCACCGACGACAAGGGACGGAAGATAAATGAGGCCGGACCCTCCATGCCGGTGGAAATCCAGGGACTCAGCGGTGTGCCGAAAGCGGGTGATGAGTTTGTCGTTGTCCCTGATGAAAAAATGGCGCGCAGTGTCAGCAATGACAGGCAGCTTAAAAGCAGGGAAAGCGAACTGGCCAGCAGCACGAAGATCTCTCTGGATAACCTGTTTGAAAGGATGCAGCAGGGAGAAACGAAAGAACTGCGAGTGGTGTTGCGGGCCGATGTTCAGGGTACTCTGGAGGCCTTCGGCAAGGCTATCGAGGAACTGAGTACCGATGAGATCAAGGTTAAGATTCTGCATTCCGGGACAGGGACCATCATTGAATCGGACGTTCTTCTGGCTGCCGCCTCGGATGCGCTGATCATTGGATTCAATGTCCGTCCCAGCGCCAAGGTTGTCGATATGGCCAAGACGGAAAATGTGGATCTGCGCTTCTATGACGTTATCTATCATGCCCTCGATGACATTCGAAAGGCCATGGTTGGTCTGTTGGAGCCGACGTTTGAGGAAAAGGTCATCGGCACGGCGGAAGTGAGGGATACATTCACCGTCCCCAAGATCGGCACCATTGCCGGTTGTTATGTGACGGTTGGCAAAATAGAAAGAAATGCGCATGTTCGCTTGTTGCGTGATGGTATTGTCGTTTATACTGGCAGAATATCGTCCCTTCGGCGGTTCAAGGATGACGCCAAGGAAGTTCAGGCCGGCTATGAATGCGGCGCGGGAATTGAGAATTACAATGATATAAAGGTCGGCGATCTGCTTGAAGCTTTCATTATGGAAAAAACCGAGGCTCAACTGTAATTGTCTTGCGGAGAACGTCTATGGTTGCAGCAAGAGAAAAATCGCGTTTCACTTTGCCTGAGGGCCTTGTTTCCGGTCCAAAAAGACGGCCCATACGGGTGGCGGATGCCATCAGAAACGAAATAGCCGTACTTTTTCTTTACAAAGTGAATGATCCGGCCTTGCGGGAAGTGACGATAATTCATGTTATCGTAAGCAAGGATTTGAAGCAGGCAAAAATTTATTACAGCTGCGCCAAGGAAAAAATCAAGCAGGTAAAAATCGGACTGGAAAGGGCGAAAGGATTTATTCGCACGCATCTGGCCGGCCAATTGCAGATGCGCCATGTGCCTGAGCTTCTGTTCTTTCAGGACAAATCCATCGATCATGATGAAAAGATGCAGAAGCTGTTTCAGGAGATAGCCGCCGAAAATGAAACAGGAACTAAGTGAGATAATTTCGGTTTTCCGGAAGGCGCGGAACATTCTGATCGCTACCCATGTTTTTCCGGATGTCGATGCGCTTGGCTCGCAGCTGGCCCTGGGCAATGTTTTGCGTTCAATGGGCAAGCAGGTTTATCTGTACAGCGAAGAGCCGGCTCATTATATTCTTGAGTTTCTCCCCGGTTCCGATCGGCTTGATGTCGGCGTGCCGCCGACAGGCGGGTTTGATTGCGGCATAGCGCTCGATTGCGGTGATGATTTTCGGCTCGGCAAGGCAAAAGACACCCTGCTGCAAGTTGATCCCTTCGTGGTCATCGATCATCACACCGGCCATAAAAATTTCGGCCACTTTCGCTGGGTTGATTCGAGAAAATCCTCCACCGGCGAGATGGTCTATGATTTGATCATGGCCATGGGTGAAAAAATTGATTATGAGACTGCCTATTGTCTCTACTCGGCCATTGTCTCGGATACGGGTTCGTTCAAGTATGCGTCGACTTCAGCCGATACGTTGCGGGTTGCCGGCGACTTGGTGGCTCGCGGGGTCAAACCTGCGGAAATATCAGGGAAAATATTTGACAATTTTACCCGCAATCGTCTCGAATTGCTGCAGGAAGTTCTTGCCTCGCTGACGCTGTATGAAGAGGACCGGCTGGCTGTTATTGCCGTAACCCGTGAACTTTATGAAAAAACGGGAACGACCGCCGCGGACACGGAGCTTTTCATCAATTACCCGCGATCCTTGGAAACGGTCAAGATTGCCGCCTTTATCAAGGAATCGAAGGATGTTGTCGGGGTGAGTTTGCGTTCCAAGGGAGAGTATGACGTGGCCGAGGTGGCGCGGAAGTTCGGCGGCGGCGGACATCGAAATGCCTCCGGGTTTAAGGTGGGCGGCAAGAGTATTGCCCGGATTCGTGAAGAGCTGCTGGCGGAACTGCATCTTCTGTTGCAGGAAGAGAAGTAGCGAATGCAGCAACAGCAGGCCGGCTTTTTTCTGCTTGATAAACCGGTGGGACCAACCTCATTTAAGATGGTGCATCTGGTGAAACGGATTCTGCGGATCAAAAAGATCGGCCACGCCGGGACCCTTGATCCTTTTGCCTCTGGTTTGCTGATCATCTGTGTCGGGCGCAACGCCACAAAACGCATCTCCTTCTTGATGGACGGCGAAAAAGAGTATAGCGCCACTTTGAAACTCGGCATTGAAACCGATACTCAGGATTTGACCGGCGAGGTTGTCGGCCGCCGTGAGGTTGCGGGAATAACCGCCGCATTGGTTGAGCGGTGTCTGCAATCGTTCGTCGGCGAGCAGTTGCAGGCGCCGCCTGCTTTTTCCGCTTTGAAATATAAGGGAAAACCCTTGTATTATTACGCGAGAAAGGGCATAAAGGTGGCAAAGGACCCGCGTACCGTTTTTATCCGCGAGATTGAAGCCCTTGGCTTGCAGGATGATCTCTTGCGTATCCGGGTTATTTGCGGAAAAGGAACCTACATCCGGACGCTGGCGGCCGATATCGGCAGGCAACTCGGCTGCGGTGCGCATCTTGTCGAGTTACGGCGGCTGCGCAGCGGGTTATATTCAGTGGATGAAGCCCTGCCCGGCGATCGACTCGTCGGTGATCGGGAAGACGGCTATCAACTTTTGTTGCAATATTTGCGTCCTGTCGATGATATTGTCGCAGGATGTTAGAACTCATGGCATTATGTAAATAAAACAAAGCTATTATTGTGTAGGAGGATATAGAAGTGACAATGCAACCAGCTCAGAAACAAGAAATTATTGAAAAGTTCGCCACCCACAAAGGCGATACCGGTTCCCCCGAGGTGCAGGTGGCGCTGCTCAGCGCGCGCATAACCTATTTGACCGAACATTTTCAGTCCCATAAAAAGGACCATCACTCCCGCCGCGGTTTGTTGAAGCTGGTCGGTCAGAGAAGAAGATTGCTTAATTACCTCAAGGGAAAAAGTGTTGATCGATACCGTAACGTGATCAAGGAACTCGGTATCAGAAAGTAGAATCCGACTTTGTGGCTGCTGGATTCGCAAAAATTCCCTTCGGGCAATGGAACGTCTTTTTTTCTGTTTGCCTGTGTGGCCTCCATTGCGGCAATGGGATTTTTGCGAATAGCGCCCATCGGCAGGTTTTTTTGTAAAATATGGAGAGGTCCAGGGTTCTCAAGGGTTCCCTGGACTTTTATTGTTTAAAACGGGTTACGAATTAGGACTGAGCATTTATTCGGGCAGAATGAATGTTCAGTCGTAGTTCGTAATCCGGCAAAGGAACGGTTTTCAGGACAAAGTGCGTGCTCCCCCGCAACGTTGCCGTTATCGGCGACAGGCGTGGAACACGGTTTGACCGGCCGTTAAAAGGTGATGTATGTATAAAAAAGTAGAAGTCGAGGTTGGCGGTCGGATCTTTACCATTGAAACAGGAAAAATGGCCAAGCAGGCCAATGGTTCGGTGGTTGTCAGCTATGGTGAAAGTGTTGTTCTGGTAACGGCGACGGCTGCCAGGGAAGGACGACCCGATATTGATTTTTTTCCGCTGACGGTGGAATACCAGGAGCGGTTTTATGCCGTGGGCCGAATCCCGGGCAGTTACTTCCGCCGGGAGATAGGCCGCCCGACGGAAAAGGAAACATTGACGTGTCGTTTTATTGACCGGCCTTTGCGTCCGCTCTTTGCCGCCGGTTATAAGAATGAAACGCAGGTTATTGCCACTGTTTTGTCCGCCGACAAGGAGAATGACCCGGACATTATGGCGATGGTGGGTGCATCAGCTGCATTGACCATTTCCAATATCCCCTTTCTGGGTCCCATTGCCGGGGTCCGGGTGGGCTATATCAACGGCGAGTATGTGCTTAATCCCAGCAAGGAGCAGTTGACCGATTCCCGTTTGGATCTGATCGTGGCCGGCAGCCGTAATGCCGTGGTCATGGTCGAGGGTGGCGCGGACAATCTTTCCGAGGATGAAGTGCTTTCCGGTATTTATTTCGGCCATGAAGGTCTGCAGCCGCTGCTTGATATACAGGAAGAGCTGCGCCGGGAAGTCGGCCGGGAGAAAATTGCCGTCACTGTGCCTGAAATCGATCAGGAGTTGCAGAAGAAGATCGCGGATATCGCCTCCGCCGGGATGGAAACGGTCATCACCACCGCGGATAAAATGAAACGCGGTGAGCTCTACCATGAACTGGAGAGCACCATCTTGGCCGAACTGGCAAAAGATGAAGCGTTCAGTGCCCAGGCCGAAGCGAAATCCCTGCTTCATGACCTGCAGAAGACGATGATGCGCAATATGATTGTTCATGACCAGAAGCGCATTGATGGTAGAAGTTTTGCTGATATCCGTCCCATCAGCAGCGAAATAGCCATTCTGCCGCGAGTCCATGGGTCGGCACTGTTCACCAGAGGTGAAACTCAGGCCCTTGTCACCTCAACGCTGGGCAGCGGAGAGGATGAACAAAAAGTTGAAACCCTTGGCGGCATGGAAAATCTGCCTTTCATGCTCCACTATAATTTCCCGCCTTTTTGTGTCGGCGAGGTCCGTTTCATGCGCGGCCCCAGCCGCAGGGATATCGGTCACGGCGCCCTGGCCACCAGGGCTATCCAGGCCATTCTCCCTGATAACGGCACTTTCCCCTATACAATCAGGATCGTTTCGGACGTGTTGGAGTCAAACGGTTCTTCCTCCATGGCCACGGTTTGCGGCGGCTGTCTTTCCCTGATGGATGCGGGCGTGCCGATTAAACAGCCTGTTTCCGGTGTTGCCATGGGCCTCATCAAGGACGGCGATAATGTTGTCGTCTTGTCTGATATCCTCGGCGATGAGGATCATCTCGGGGATATGGATTTCAAGGTGTGCGGCACGGCGGACGGCATCACCGCGCTGCAGATGGACATAAAAATTGAAGGGATTTCCAAGGAAATCATGACAAAGGCCCTTGAGCAGGCAAAAACCGGGCGGTTGCATATTCTCGGCAAAATGAGCGAGGCCATCAAGGAGCCGCGGGCAAAACTTCCCGAGCATGCGCCGAAAATCTTCACCATGCAGATCAATCCCGATAAGATCCGCGACCTGATCGGCCCGGGGGGCAAGATGATCAAGTCAATCACCGCCGAGTACGGGGTGAAAATCGATGTGGAGGACTCCGGCAAGGTCATGATTTTCGCGCCGGACGGAATTGTCGGGCAAAAGGTATATGACCGGGTCAGCGAAATAACCGCCGAGGTTGAAGTCGGCAGGATTTATACCGGCAAGGTTCAGAAAATCGTTGATTTCGGGGCCTTTGTCGAAATTCTGCCGGGAACCGACGGGCTCATTCATATCTCTGAGCTGGATAACAAGCGGGTTGAAAAGGTCACCGATATCCTGCAGGAAGGGGATGAGGTTACGGTGAAAGTGCTGAATGTCGATCAGCGCGGCAAGATCCGCTTGAGCCGTAAGGCAGCCATTGCCGAGATGGAAGGATAAGCGGCGCAACGTGTCCATGCTGCGTAAAACGGTTTTAGACAATGGGATCCGTGTCGTCACCGAACACATATCCCACGCCCGCACAGTGAGCGTCGGCATCTGGGTAGATGTCGGCGCCCGGGATGAGCATGATCTGACCAATGGGTGTTCCCATTTTGTCGAGCACATGCTTTTTAAGGGCACGCCGACGCGCAGCGCCGGGCAGATCGCCATGGAGCTCGATGTGCTGGGCGGCACGGCGAACGCCTTTACCGGCAAGGATGCCACCTGCTACTATGCCACCGTGCTTGACACGCAACTTCCGCGTCTGCTTGATTTGTTTGCTGATTTTTTTCTCAACTCTTTTTTTGATCCGGAAGAGGTTGAACGGGAAAAACAGGTCATTCAGCAGGAAATCAGCATGGTGGAGGATACGCCGGAAGAACAGATCCATGATCTGTTCGAAGGGCTGCTCTGGGGGCATCATCCACTGGGCAATACCATTCTCGGTTCGCTTGAAGTGGTGTCCCGCATGGACAGGCAGAAGCTGCTTGACCATATGCGCAACTTTTATACCCCGGGGCAGGTCGTTTTTGCCGCGGCCGGCAATCTGGATCATGAAAATTTTTGCGGTCGGCTTAACGCTCTCTTTTCCTCGCTGCACAAGTCAGAGGCCCTTTTTCGCGGCGAGCGGAAAATGCCCCAGGAACTTCCCGTGGTGCAGAAGGTGTTTTCCAAGCCGCTTGAGCAGGCTCATGTGGCGCTGGGAACCTATGGACTTGATGTCAGTTCGCCGGACCGCTACAAGTTGATGATCCTCAATATAATTCTGGGCGGGAACATGAGTTCGCGCCTTTTTCAGGAAATCCGGGAAAAAAGAGGGCTTGCCTATTCTGTTCATTCCTATCTGGATTCCTACCAGGACAGCGGCTACCTCGGCGTTTATCTTGGCGTCAATCCCGCCAACGTCAATCATTCTCTTCAGGTGATCCGGGCTGAGCTCTGCAAGCTCTGCCATGAACCCGTTAGCGCAATCGAGCTGTCCAATGCCCGCGATTATGCCCGGGCCGGACTGTTTCTTGCGGCTGAAAACATGGAAATGCGGATGACGCGACTGGCCAGGAACGAACTTTATTTCGGCCGCGATGTCTCCTACGACGAAGTGCTGCGGGAGTTCGACCTGGTGACGGCGGAGGACGTCTGCCGCCTGGCCGGGCGGCTTTTCTCCAAGGGCATGACTACAGCCGTTCTCGCTCCCTTATCAGCGGCGGACGTCGATCTGCACTTTCCGGCAGGATTCACTTTGCAGGCGGTCTGAAGGCGGAGATCCTGTACTTTTTTTAGAACGTTCAAGTCCGGTGAATTCTCATGTCCCCCGATCCTGTTTTGCTGTCCCTGCGTTGGCTGGATCCTGAAAAAAGTAAGGACCTGGCTTTGCCCGCCTATCATTCAGATCTTGCCGCCGGCATGGATGTCGCGGCGGCAATTACTTCTCCTCTTGCCCTGGAACCCGGGGAAATCATTCTGGTCCCCACCGGTTTTGCCGTTGCCGTCCCCGCCGGTTATGAGCTGCAGGTGCGTCCGCGCAGCGGGCTTGCCGTGAAGCATGGAGTCACCGTGATTAACAGTCCGGGAACCGTTGATGCCGATTACCGCGGAGAGGTGAAAGTCGGCCTTGTCAACCTGAGCCGCGCAACGTTCACCGTCAATCGGGGCGACCGAATCGCGCAGCTGGTGCTGGCCCCGGTATGTCGGGCAAGGATTCATGTCGTCGAGGTTCTCGATGTCACGGAAAGAGGGGAAGGCGGTTTCGGCCATTCCGGCCGTTGAAGGAGGACGAATGCGGTTTTGCGTGCTTGGCAGCGGCAGCAAGGGCAATGCCACTTATGTCTCGGCCCGGGGCCGGGGGCTTCTTATCGACAGCGGCTTTTCCGGGGTGGAGATGGAGCGGCGGCTTGCCGTGATCGGGGTGGAAACGGCCTCATTATCCGCTATCCTGCTTACGCATGAGCATCATGACCATATTAAAGGCGCCGCCGTCCTGGCCCGGAAATATGGTTTTCCACTTTATGCCAATGCCCGGACCATCACCGCTGCCGCCAAAACATTGGGTGCGGTTCCCACGGTCCGGGAGTTTACCACCGGCACCGTTTTTTTTCTGCACGAACTTTCGATTCATCCCTTTGCCGTCTCCCATGACACTGCTGATCCGGTTGGTTTTGTCGTCCAAAGCGGCGGCTGTTCGCTTGGGTACTGTACCGATACCGGCATGGTTTCCCGTCTGATCAGGCATCGGCTTTCCGCTTGCAACGGCCTGATTATTGAGTGCAATCACGATCCGGAGATGCTGAAAAATGGGCCGTATCCTCTGCGGCTCAAACAGCGGGTTCGTTCTCAGCAGGGACATCTCGCCAACGAGGAGGCGGCCGGTTTTATCGCGGAACTTCTCCATGATGGCCTGCAGCATGTGGTTCTGGCCCATATCAGCGAAACAAATAATGATCCTGTCCTTGCCCTGGCAACGGTCGAGGCTGCGGTCAAATCCGACGCCGCGGTATCTCCCGTGATTTCTCTGGCATGGCAGGACAGAACGGGTGAAGTCGTTGAGCTTACGGAATGCCGGGCTGATGCGGATATTTAAAAAACGCTTTCCCTGGGAAATCGGCGCAACCTCTTTTGTCCTGCCGGCCGGCATGGTTGACAATGTGCGATTTCTCGCCGACAAGGTGGATGACATTCAGCTCCTTTTTTTTGAATCACCGGCAAATGAGGGGCTTGAAAATGGCGTCGACAAGGAGATGCTGAAAAAACTTGCCGGGGAAAATGAAACAGGTTTTACCGTGCATCTTCCGACCGATATCAGGCCGGGCAACTGCTGCCCTGAACAAAGAAAACACGAGGTCGAGGTAATTGCCGGACTGATGGCGGATCTTGATTTCCTTGAACCCCGCTGTTATGATCTGCATTTGCCCCGGCAGCATGATGTTTCCCATGCGCAGTGGTGCGATAATGTAGACACGTTTCTGTCCATGTTGAAAAAGGAAATAGGCCGACAGAGCAGGCTGGTGGCCATTGAAAATATCGATTATCCTTTCGCGCGGATCCGCTCTTTGGTTGAAAGTCATGACTTGGGCGTGTGCCTTGATGTCGGGCACGCCCTCTTTTTCGGGGATGATCTTCCCGGTTTCTTGGCCGATCTTTCCCGCACCCGTCATATTCACTACCACGGCATCAGCAACAACAAAGATCACCAGGGGCTCGGCCCTGGGGACAAATCCATTACCGAACAGTTGGGGACAGCGCTGCAGGCCGGCGGCTTTGAAGGGGTTGTCACCATTGAGGTGTATAACACATGCGACCTGCATGACTCTTTGGCGCATCTTGAAACGGTCTGGTCCGGTTACGACAGGCAACGGGGCATGCGGTCGTGAAAAAAATGCGCCGAACGAGGCGGGGAAGGAGCGGAATATGCTGCGTTCACTGATATTTGCCCTTTCTTTTTTGACCATCCTGCCATTGCGGGCAGGGGAAATTCATCCGGAACAATTGCCGCAGAGCGGGGCCTTTTTCCCGGTGGCCGGCTGGTTCATCGGTTTCTGCCTGGTCGCGGCGGGCTGGGGCATGCTCGCGCTCGGCATGTCTGCTTTTCTTGTCGCGGTGTTGCTCGTTACCTGTGAGGCCTGGCTGACCAGAGGGCTGCATCTCGACGGGGTGGCCGACCTGCTGGACGGGCTGGGAGGCAGCTTTGACCGGGAAAAAAGGCTGGCCATCATGAAGGATTCCGCCATCGGCACTTTCGGGGTGGTGGGACTTGTTCTTGTTCTGCTGCTGAAAACTTCCGCCCTCACCTCCTTGCTTTCTTCGATGCTGCAAGGAGCGGCATTTTCATTTTCTCTTCCGCTGTGTCTGGCCTTTGTGCCTGCCGCCGCTCGATTCGCCATTACCTTCCTTGCGTATAGAAGCCGTTATCCAAGGGCAAGCGGAACCGGCCATGCCTTTGTCGGTAAGACACGAGGGTGGCATGTGGCCTTGGGTTTTTTCTTTCTGACTCCGGTTTTGTTCGGCGCCGACATGAATGCATCCGGGTTGATGCCGGTTGTCTGTTGTTTTGCGGCATCCATCCTTCCCTCACTGTTGCTGCGCTTGCATGGACACAAACTGCTGGGAGGCATAACCGGTGACGTGCTCGGTGCCGGTTGTGAGTTCGGGGAGGTTGTTGGCTGGCTGACTCTTGCCCTTTTCGTCTGATGGGAATTTTCCGTTAGTTTGTGTGGCACGCAAAAAAAATACGTGAGTTCGGAATGTTAAAGCACGTCAGGGTTGTTGTTTGATCTTGACAGTGCAAAATGGGGCGTGCTACTTACATTAAGTATGACTAGTGAATGGAAAATTTTTCCGGAGGTTCGGGCTGTCTTGGAATCGGTGAAAACAGGCGTCCTGATCATTGATGCCGCGTACCGGGTGCGGTTTGTCAACCAGACAGTGCGAGACATCATAAACAAATCGTGGCCGACGGATGGTTGCGATGTCCACTGTTTTTCTTATCTTCTCGGCAGGGAGGAGCCCTGTGAGGATTGCCTTTTAAAGAGCGATCCGCTTTCTCTTCAGCAGAAATCCGCCACCATAAAAAAGAATGACGGAAGCGATGTTTTTGTAAGGTTTCAGGTTTCTCCCTATGGGGATGGTCATGTCATTACCGTGCTTGATATTACCCGGGAAGTTTCATTGCTCCGCAAAATTGATTTGAACCGGAAGGAGCAGCAGGCAAAAAACGTGCTTCTGGAAAGGCGTCGCCGGCAGGCGCTTGACGAACAGCGGCAAATCAAGGAGCTGATCGATCATCTGCCGGAGGCGCTGCTGACGGTGGATAGCGATTTTGTTATCGAGGGACAAAACCGGACAGTGGCTGAGATGCTGAGTCCGAAAACGGCGCAAAAATGTTATCAGCTGCTGGGCGGAACCGCCCCCTGCCGGGATTGTCCTGCCGTGGGTGGTTTTGCGGCTCTTGATGACGTTAAAAAAATGCATCAACTGGGAGAACGCTATGTGACGGAAAGTATCAGTCGGTCACCTCTGGGCGCAGGCGGTCTGCTTCTTTTCCGTGACACGACACGCCAGATTCAGCTTATCGAGAAAATCAGAGAACAGCGTCAGACGCTGACCAGTCTTGCCGAGCTGGGCGCCTTGATGCAGAAGGTGTCTGATCTTGAATCCGTTGTTGATCATTTTCTGGACCTTTTCCTTTCCGTGCTGAAAAAAGAAAATGCGTTGCTGGTGATTAATGATATTCGGCCAGCCACGATCTGGCTGGTTTCCCGGCGCGGGGTGTGTCCGGAAGATGCGCTGAAAAAAGTGACACGGGCCTACCTGTCCCGCAATTTTCAAGGGTCGCGGCAAAGTGAGCTGCATGTGGACATGCTTCCCTGGCCGGAAACAAGGCAATTCGTTTTGCGGGGGAGAAACGGGGCACTGGTCGGCCTGCTGCTGCTGGAAGGCGTGGTGCAGGTGCCGGAAGAAAAGGAACTGGCGGATCTTTTTGTTGAACCTTTAGGAATCTATCTTGATAACAGGCTGTTGTCCCGGAAGCTGGAGGAAAAGGCCAATACCGATCCTCTCACCGGGTTGTACAATAGGGGCTATTTTGAGCAGGCCTTATTGGAGGAAAAGGAGAAATTTTGCAGGTTCAATATGAATTTTGCGGTCATCGCGGCGGATGTCAATCGTTTGAAAAAAGCCAATGATGACTATGGCCACGAGGCCGGGGATCGACTGATTTTAAAGGTCAGCGAGCTTCTGCGCAAAAACGTGCGGGCAACCGATATCCTTGCCCGTACCGGAGGTGACGAATTCGTCATTCTGCTTACCGACTGTGACTCAGGCAAGCTTCGTCGTTTTAATGAACGTCTCAACTGTGAGACTTTTCAGGGAATTTTCATTGAAGTGGGTGAAAATGAGCAATTTCCCGTGACGGTCAGTTTCGGCGGTGCCGCAACCGATACATGCGCAATTGAAATGTTGATGCACGAAGCTGATAAAGAGATGTATGCGGCAAAAGAAAAATTTTATCAAAAGGAACTTCGGTATCGATAGCCGTTTTTGCCTGGACGGGAAATCAGGACTGGAAGGTTGAAAACGTTGATTTTGCCGGGTGGGCAAAGTATATTGTTTCGTATGTACTGATGATATTGCGATAATGGTGGTTCCGGGGCAATGGTTTCGGCTTGTGCGTCAGCAAAAAATGAAGAAAGATAAGGGGTGCCATGACGGTTTCTGATGTTGATGCGAAAATCGCATCGCTGGTGGAAATAACTGACGCCATATTGCGGGGTGATTTTGACAAACAGGCCTCGGAAGTTCTGGATGCGGAAGGGGTGCTCGCCTCTCTGGCCCAGAAGATAAATAAGATGGTTGTCAACATGAAAAGCGTCGAGGCGCCGCTTACCAGTGCGGGCAAGCATGCTCCTTCCGTGGTCAGCAGCGCCTATAACGTCATTGAGCTGATGAGCCAGTCAACCGGCGAGGTGCTGAGCAAGGCGGATAGGTTGGCGGAACTTGCGGATCAGTTCGCGCATGCCCTGGGTGATGGCGCCAACGGCGGAAACGTCGCCGCAAGCGGAATGATTACCCCCATGAAGGCCGCTATTTATGATATCATTGCATCGCAGTCCTATCAGGATGTTGCCCGCCAGAAAATGGAGGCATTGATAGGCGAGTTGAACCAGATGCGGGATTGGCTGGTGGAGGCGCTGGTGGTGTTGAATATGGGGAAAGACAGCGCGTCGGAAAATCTGGAGAAAAAGAAGGAACGCCTGAAAGAGGCAAAGAAAACTATCCCGGACGGACCGCTCAGCCAGGATCTGGTGGATGATCTGCTGGCCGAGTTCGGTTTCTGAGTTCGCAATTTCGCCTACCGAAGTATCTGATTCCCGTCAATTGTGCCATTCTCTGTTGTGAGCGGCAGGACGATGGAGAAAACACTCCCCTGCCCCGGCTGCGACTGTACGGAAAGCGTCCCGCTGTGCCTTTCTATAATGCCGAGTGAAATCGCCAGTCCTAACCCTGTCCCTGCCATTTCCTGTTTCGTTGTATAAAACGGTTTGAAAATCTTTCCGATTTCCTCCCGAGCAATACCGCAACCCGTATCAGCCACATGAATGGCGATCGTGCCGGCCTCGTCTTGGACCTCCGTGGCGATGGTGATGGCCCCTCCATTGGCGCAGGCATCACGCGCATTGGTAAGCAGGTTGAGCAAGACCTGGCAAAGTTGGTCGGGAACGAGGGTGACCCGCGGCATTGTTTTGCCGAAATCTTTTTCCACCCTGATTTTTCTATCGGAAAATTCTTTTTTGCACAAGAGCAACATACTGTCGATGGTTTGATGGATATCCGTCGGAGACATCATTCCCGTGGTGGGACGTTTGAAATCTCGCAGGTGCATTATGAGGTTTTTCATTCTGTCGCACTCCTGAATAGCCAGTTGCAGCATTTTTTCATTTTCCGCAGAAAGTGATTCCTGTTGTTGGATGGTGATCAGGATGTTGGTGATGGCAAAAAGAGGGTTGTTGAATTCATGGGCAATGGAGGCCGAGAGTTTGCCGATGGCGCTCAGCTTTTCAGCATGAAGCAGCTGGTGCTGGGTCTGGATCAATGCCTCTTCAGCCTTGATGCGCCCCGTTATTTCGGTCTGCAGTTCGGCAATGAATTTTTTTAGTTCCTGTGTTCTGGCCTCGACTTTCTGTTCAAGCTCCTCATTGGCTTTCTGCATGGAGGATTCCGCTGCTTTCTGGACACTGATGTCTCTGGCAATGTGAACTGAACCGAAAAGTTCTCCATCCCTGTTAAAGAGCGGTGAGACGGTGACTTCAAAAAAGGCGTTGAAGTTTCCCAGATACTGGACGGTTTTATGCTCGTGATGATCGCCAAGAAGCAGGGCGTGGGGACAATAAGCGGGAGGAATGTCGGATTGGTGCATCAGTTCATAGCAGAACATGCCGATGCATTGTTCAACCGGTTTGTTGACAAGAACGGCCATGGAGCGATTCAGACGGATGACGCGGTGGTGCTGGTCCAGCAGCACGATGGGATCGGGGACTGCGTCAAAGGTGCGTTCCCATTCCTGCTTCGCTCGACTTATTTTGTCTTCCGCCGCTTTTTTTTCCTGGATTTCCACCTGCAATTGATTGGTGATAATCACTATTTTGCGGGCCAGGATGAAAAAGAGGGAAAAAGTTGTCAGGAGAATGGCGAAAAATGCGGAAAATTCAAGAATTTTGTATCGGCGCAAGAGCTTTTCCCCCTCCGCCTCGATTGCCGCGAGTTCAGCAGAGCTGCTGACATGAATGGCATTCCCCTCTTCGGTCAGGGAGTCGAAAAAAGGTTCGGTCGTCTTCAGAAAATGAAGGATTTCCTTTTTGTCGCCCGCCGGTTTTAATTGCTGATCGATTGACAGATCCGCACCGCGGCCGAGCATCTCTTCCAGGGCCGCGATTTTTTTTTCAAATTCAAGCAGAAGAGGGTTGATCCCCAGGATTTCCAGGTTGTATTTTTCCGAAGTCAAGGGGGTGTAGGCAATCGGGTCCTGTAATTCTTCGTGGCCCAAGGTGTTGAAGTGGACTTTCTTGTGAAAAACACCGCCCTGTTCCAGAACGGTAAATGCTGACCGGATGCTGGTGAGCTCGCGGGTGATGAGGTTTTGGGTGAGAAGCCGCTTTTCCCGGCGTGTTTCGGGAATAAGTTGATAAAAGTAGGATTTGAGATTGTAAAGTTTACTGGAAATCTCTTCGTTGATGACTCTTTTCGCCTGATGCGCGGCGGTTTTTTTCCTGAGTTCTCCTTCCAGGTGGTGGAAGTAGGCATGGGTCGAGATGAGAAAGAGGGAGCCGACAAGCAGGACGCCGACAATGGCAAAGAGCAGGGTGAGCGGATAGGTGCGGGATATTTTCACTGTTTGGAATCCCTTAATGGCCGGCAGGAGATTGCCTCAAGTTGCACAACGAAATTCATGTTACAATTTACATTACATATTCGCACGAAAAACCGCAAGAGGAGCTGGAACAAAGTCGGCGGAAAGGCTGAGCGTGCCGTGTGGGGCCGTTACGGGCGCTGACACGGCACGCTTGTTCATCGGCGGGAAGGTTACTGCTGTTCTCTGACGATTTTGATTACTTCGGAAACAGACTGGCCGTTGGGAGCCTTTGCATCGGGATGAAGCTTGATCAATTCTTCCCAGGTTTTCAGTGCGCCTTCCTTGTCTTTCAGGTCGTATAGCTGGACGATGCCACGATTAAATTTTGCCGTCGGATGGTCGGGGTTGACGGCAAGAGCGCGGTCAAAGGTGGCGATTGCCTCATTCGGCTTGCCGATGCGGCGGTACATGACGCCGAGATCCGTTATCACGTTGGCGTCATTGGGGTTTAACGCCAGGGACTTATTGTAGGCGTCGATGGCTTTCGGAAAATTTTCCGTGTCAAAGTAGTAATTCCCCAGCTGAGTCCAGGCCTCAAGGTTGTCCGGGTTGACCACAACCTCTTTTTCCAGGGCAAGAATTGCCGATGTGATCTGCGCATCCGGAGGTTGTGCCTGATTCTGTTGTTGTTGCGGGGGCGATTGTGCTGTCATCGGCAGCGGCGCCGCCTTGTAAACGCTGAAAACGATTCCGGCCAGAAAACCGAAAGCAAGCGCAGACAATGCAATGAACCAAGTTGTTTCTTTTTTGACATATCCTTCCGGAGCACTTTGTTTCTCAGTCAATTTTTTTTCCTCGAGTTAAGTTGGAGAATGGATGCGGGTGAGGGATACAAAAAACATGGGAACTACCGGAAAACATAGTATTAAAGGGGCTTTCGGTCAAGCTGAAAAGCCGAACAGGCCCGGTTCGACGTGAATTTTGTCAAGGTTTAAAAAATTGAATTGTGCCACAGCGTTGTCGTATAAAAAATGAGTTTCCCGTGTCAAGGGCAAGGAGAATCAAAAAAAACTTATGGGGTAAAATCGACCCGTTGGCTTCCGGATCAAGAAAAGACGCCCACCTGGCATGTAACTTGTAGAATTAGAGGAAGGCATGTTGCATTGGCGCACATGCCGGAGCAAGTGGGGGTGTATTTTTACCGGAGGACGAGAATGCGTATCGCAGTTATTTCCAATGACCGGATTAAGGTGAACGGCCGTTTTGGGAAGGCGGACCGTTTTTTGATTTATGAAAAGAAATGCGAGGGGCTGTATTTTGTTGGTGAGCGCGCTTCCGAGCCTTTGCCGTCAGGATATTTTGACAGGGATATGTGCGACTGGGTTGCCGACATCATTGCGGATTGCCAGGAAGTTTATACGGCCAGAATCTGCAAGGAGGAAGAAATGGCGGTGACCAGCCGCGGCATTGTCCCAGTTGTCTATCAGGGGCGTATTGATCAGATTGCCGTTTGAGTCGTTTTTTTGTCGGCCATTGGTCGGGCCTTTTTCGTCACCAGCTTGAAGTCAGGCTGGTGGGCTGCCGATTTTTCGAAGAGAATCATGAAGGTGTCAGGAATTGAACGACAGCGCGCGGCTTTGGGAAAAGCCGGCAAAAGTCGATTTACATCATACCATATTGCTGCCATACTTAAAAAAAGATCAATGATGTTCCCTTCGGAAGATAAGTATGAACAGCTACATATGCATTCATTGCCATCTCTATCAGCCGCCCCGTGAAAATCCCTGGCTGGAAAGAATTGAAATCCAGGATTCCGCCTTCCCGTATCATGACTGGAACATGCGTATCAATGCGGAATGTTACGGTCCCAATGCGTGTGCCCGCATCCTTGACGCCGATGGGCGAATAACCCGGATCGTCAATAATTATGAGAAGGTCAGTTTCAATTTCGGTCCGACTCTGCTGGACTGGCTCGAAAAATATGCCGCCGACGTGTATGAAAAAATAATAGCCGCCGATCGCATCAGTGCCGGGAAAAGGTCGGGGCATGGCAATGCCGTTGCCCAGGCGTATAACCACATGATAATGCCATTGGCGAACCGCAGGGACAAAAAGACCCAGGTCATCTGGGGCATCAAGTCGTTCCGCAGGCATTTCGCCCGGGATCCGGAAGGGATGTGGTTGCCCGAAACAGCCGTTGATATTGAGACCCTGGAGATCCTTGCTGATCAGGGAATCAAGTTCACCATCCTGGCCCCGGGCCAGGCCGGTCGGGTTCGTTCCCTCGGCCGGCGCAAATGGGAAAATGTCTCCGGAGGCAGCATTGATACCAGGCGTCCCTATCTTGCCCGGCTGCCCGGCGGCCAGTCCATTGCTCTTTTTTTCTATAACGGCCGGATTGCCCATGACGTCGCTTTCGGCGATCTGCTCGCCAGCGGAGAAAATCTGGCGCGCAGCATTCTTGCGGACATCCCTGCTGACGCAAATCAGCCCCTGTTGACCCATATTGCCACGGACGGTGAAACATTCGGTCATCACCACCAATTCGGTGATATGGCCCTGGCCTATGCCAACGTTCTGCTCGAAAATCATGAGCAGGTCATCGTGACAAATTACGCGCAATATCTTGCCCGGCATCCTCCTGTCCATGAAGTTCAAATTTTTGAAAAAAGCTCCTGGAGTTGCATGCACGGTGTTGAACGCTGGCGCAGTCACTGCGGCTGCAATACGGGCTGTAACGCCGGCTGGACGCAATCCTGGCGCACCCCCTTGCGGGAATGCCTTGATTGGCTGCGCTACAAGCTGATCGCCGTTTATCGCCAAGAAGCCGAGGACTTGTTTGTTGATCCATGGGCCGCCCGTGATCAGTATCTTGATGTTGTCGTGGATCGGTCGTTGGAAAGTAAAAAAGCATTTTTGCGGAAATACGGCAAAAAGACGTTTAGTCCGGAAGAGGAAAGCAAGGCATGGCTGCTGCTGGAGATGCAACGTAATGCCATGCTGATGTATACAAGCTGCGGCTGGTTCTTTGATGAGATTTCCGGAATTGAGCCGGTTCAGATTCTTTGTTACGCAGCCCGGGCGATTGAGCTGGCCGGTTCATTTGGCGCAGAGATGCTTGAGGAAAATTTTCTGGAGCAGCTTGCCGAGGCAAGGAGCAATATTGACACCATGGGCAATGGGGCCGACATCTACCGGAAATTTGTGCTGCCTTCCAGGGTAAATTTACGGAAAGTGGCCGCCCATGCCGCCATCAGTTCATTTTTCGCGGAAACAGAATCACGGACGAAGGTGGGGTGCTTCCATATTGCCCGTCAGGATTATGTCAGAATTACCGGCAGCCAGGCGGCCGTTGCCGTCGGTCGCCTGGAGATATCCTCCATTGTTACCGGTTCGGTCAAAATCTATCATTATGCCGCTTTGCAGCAGAATATACATGATTTCCAGTGCGCGGTGCAATCTCCCGCTGAAATTTCCAGCCGTTGCCCGGAGTCTTCATTTGCCGGCAGGGATGACATGCTGCATGAAAAAACAGCCAGGGAGATTGGGGACTGTTTCCAGCTGAGAGGCGTATCGGAAGCCGTCAAGGCCATTGAAAAACATTTTGGTGCCACTCTTTATTCAATTAAGGATATCTTTCGAGACGAACAGCAGCAGCTGCTGAAGATGATCATTCAGGATGGTATCTCCGCCATTGAAATGACATTTGAAGAGGCGTACAAAAAAACATCCTTTCTCATGGGGCTGCTGGAAAGTCTTGGCCACCGTCTCCCCGCCACCTTCAGATCTGCGGCGGAAATAGCCTTGAAGCGCGAGATTGTCAAGATTTTGGATAGTAAAATCATTGACGTGGGTCAGATCGATTTTCTTATCCGGGAAATGGGGCGGTGGGATATTAAATTGGAGTCGGAATGGCTTGATAATGTTCTGGTGAGCAGACTTGCCAGGGAAGCCGAGCAGTTGCAGCTGGATGCAGGCAGTGCCGCATTGCGGCGGATGAATACCTTTCTTTCCGTGCTTTTTCTTTTCCCTGCCGAAATAAATCTCTGGGAGGTGCAGAATATCTATTATGAAATCATGGCCGCCAAGTATCAGCCGGCTCGAAAAGGAGCAGATGCGGGCGATGAAACAGCCCGTAGCTGGCTGGAGGAATTCCTTCATCTCGGACACAAGTTGCTTATCAATGTGGAGGAGTTGGGCCGGGATCTGTTGACAATGAGTGATGTGAAAAGTAACGACGATGATGAAGAGAAAACCGTCGAGGGACATGGGGTTGGTGAAAAGGAAGCCGGCTGATGCGGTGCCGCCGGCGCGCCTTCTGAAATAAATACGGTCAAACCATGCAACGCCACATTCTGGCCACTCTTCTCCTGGCGGTATTTATTGCCCTGCTCGGAATCGGCATCATTGTCCCCATAATGCCGGTTTTTGCTGTCAGCCTCGGCGCCAATGGCCTGACGCTCGGGATGATTATCGCCGCCTTTTCCATCAGCCGGGCAATTTGTCAACCCGTTGTCGGCAATCTCTCCGACCGGTTGGGCAGAAAGAGCTTCCTGCTCTGCGGACTGCTGATTTATGCCGTGGTGGGTCTGCTGATCCCGCATGCCGACTCGATTTTTAATCTTATCCTCATCCGTTGTTTCCATGGGGTGGGATCGGCAATGATTGTCCCTGTCGCCATGGCCTATGTCAGCGCCATGTCGCCGCTTGGCATGGAGGGTCGCTCCATGGGACTGCTCAATATTGCCATTTTTACCGGAATCGGCAGCGGACCGCTGATCGGTGGATTTTTTGCCGACACCTTTGGAATGGCTTCCGCCTTTTATGTCATGGCGGGCTTGAGCTGCCTGGCCATGCTGTTGATTTTTTTTCAGATGCCGTCGCTGCCGTGTGGAGAAAGAAATCCCCGGCCCATGGGGATCGTCGAGGCGATGAAATCCATGCTTTCCAAGCGGGAAACCGGCGGGATTCTGCTGGCAAGGATGGCAACCATGCTCATCATGGTGCCGACCATGGCTTTTTTGCCCTTGCTCATGCACCAGTGGTTTCAGGCAAGCGCCATGGAGATCGGCCTGGTTATTGCCGTCAGGACCCTGGTAAATGCCATCCTTCAGGGGCCCTGCGGCAGGATGGCCGACCGGCTGGACAAGGTGGTCTTTCTCCGGATCGGCTGTCTGGTCATCAGTATTGTCATGTGTCTGGTACCCCTGGCCGGCAGTGTCGGGTCTTTGCTGGGATTGTTTGTTGTCCTCGGAATAGGCGAGGCGATTATCTGGCCGACCCTTGGAGCTCTCGCCACCCAGGAGGGAAGGCGGTACGGGCAGGGGACCATGATGGGGGTCTTCACCCTGGCAATGAGCTGCGGAGTTTTTCTCGGATCCCTGAGCGCCGGGATCATCTCTGACTGGTTCGGCCTTCACTGGGTTTTTTTTATCATCGGCTTCATTGTCCTGATCCTGTCCATGATCGCTACGGCTCTTATTGCCCCCCGTAAAATGATTGCGGTTTGAGATATGCTTAAAGGTGAAAAGGAAATCCACGCATTTGCTTGCCGTCCTGGTTCATTGTCAATATATTGACTGAAACGGGCCGGGCAAAAAAGGGGACATGGGAGTTATGGTGGACGATCAGGATGAAACAGGAAAATGACTAAGAGGGCAAAGCGGGGTCGAGCCGCGCTTCCGAAGCTGACGGATGATGATTTTTCTTTTGCCGGTCTGGCCGATGCCAAAAGGGAAAGATCCTTTGTCGAAATGCTGGATTTTGACATCTTTGACAGGGTGAGCGCGGAGCGTGCCCTGCAAAAAGAAACAAAGGAAGAAGGACCGCCGAAACCCCTCCATCCGCCGATCCAGGAAGAACTTGATTTGCATGGCTGCACCAGTGCGGAGGCAAAAATAAAGGTGGAAAATTTTCTGCTTACCGCACGGTTAAAGAGGCTTGAGTCGTTACGTGTTATTACCGGCAAGGGACTTCATTCCCAAGGGGCGCCCGTGCTGCCTGATTTTGTCGAGTTGTTGTTCCGGCAGATGAAGCTTGACGGCGGTATCGCAAGTTATGCCTGGGAAAACGGCAGCAAGGAAAAAAGCGGCGCCATCATCGTTCTTTTATAGAAAAGGTCGGGCCTGTTTCTTCAGGCGAGCCACGATCTCCCGGTCGGGTTGAAAGGGGCTTTGCGGCGGATCGGGAACCGGGATGTAATTGGAGAGACTGAAGGGCGTTGCCGCTATATTGAGATTGTAGGCGTGGACCAGCAGGCGTTCAAGGTTGACGGCGTCCGCGATATTGTAGGCAAGAAGGGTTTGAAGCGTTTTTTCCTCCCCTTTTCGACAAAATTCCCTCCAGAGCAGCACCGCAAAATATCCGTCCACTCCCTCCAGGCCCATTCTGTCAATGCCGAGTTGTTTTTCGCATCCTTTCAGTCCACCTCGGTAACCGAGCCGTGCCAGGACATGGCGCAGGTCAATGTGCACCTGATTGAGACGGGTGTGGAGACATGATTCGATAACCGGGACATCAAAACTTTTGCCGTTGTAAGTAACAATGACATCAAAGGCGGCAATGTCATCAACGAAATTTTGCAGGTTCCGCCCCTGTGCATAGCTGCGGATTGTCCGTCCGTCATACAGGGCAATGGCGGTGATTTCGCAGTCTTCCCCGACCATGCCGTTTGTTTCAATGTCCAGGTACGCGGTTTTGCTCCGGAAATGGGGGAAGAGCCGCCAGTGCTGATTGGAAGAAAGAAGTTTTGCATAAAATACGGGGGTGCCGTCGTTACGTTGTTGAAATTGTTGCAGATGGTAGGTGATGAGCTTGATCTTGCTTTCAGATAAAGAAGGTGGATAAGGCGGCTGCCAGTGGTCCCAGGTGTGAACGCCTGATTGCCAGATTTCGCGCTCTGTTTTTTCGCCGACGCCGGGAATATGGATGAAGGTGTTGTGGAGCAATGTTGTGTGGCGGCAGCGGCAAGGGATGTTGAAATAGCTCAGGGGGGCACTTCGCCCCCCTGTCTGCTTCTGACAATGGCAATCAGTGTATTTTACAGCTTGAACAGCATGTCGCTGTAAACGGGAACAGGCCAGAGGTCACTCGGCATAAGCCTCTCCAGTGCGTCAATGTCTGTTCGCAGGTCAAACAGGGTGGTGCGGACCTTATCGCGAAAGGCAATGGCCTGTTTGTCGACTTTGTCGATGGCGCCGGCCTTGACGGTTTCCTCCTCAAGTTTTTTGAGTTTTTTGTTGGCCGAGGTCAGCAGGTCGCTGATTTCGGCGAGCAGCTCTTTTTGCACGGTTGCGGATTTGCCCGCCGCGGCTGCCGAGTTGCCCAGTTCGGTGCAGTAACGAATGGCAGCCGGCATATACTGGCGGCGCACCATCTGAATAGCGGTCTGCGCCTCAATATTGATGTGCTTGGAGAACTGCTCGACGTAAATTTCGTAGCGGGAGTGCAGCTCCTCCTTGCTGAGAACATTGTATTTGCCCCACAGCTTGATGGCCTTCGGAGTAATGAAGGATTTCAGGGCGTCGATCGTGGTGCGGATATTGGGCAATCCCCTTTTCTCCGCTTCCTTTTCCCATTCCATGCTGTAGTTGTTGCCGTTGAAGATAATCCGACCGTGGTTTTTGACCGTATCCTTGATGATGGAGAGAATTTCGGCGTTAACATCCTTGGCCTTTTCCAGGCGGGTGGCGACTTCGTCCAGGGCTTCGGCGGCAATGCTGTTTAAGGCGACGTTCGGGCCGGAGATGGACTGGGATGAGCCGACCATGCGGAACTCGAATTTGTTGCCGGTGAAAGCAAAGGGCGAGGTTCGGTTGCGATCGGTATTGTCCTTGGGCAGCTCGGGCAGGGAGTCAACACCGATTTTCAGGAACTGACAGCCGCTGGAAGAACAGATCTTTTCCCCTTTGGCCAGACCGTTCAGGATGTTGCTCAGGTCGTCGCCGAGGAAGACGGAGATGATGGCCGGAGGGGCCTCGTTGGCGCCCAAGCGGTGGTCATTACCGGAGCTGCCGCAGGTGCCGCGCATGATGTCGGCATGGGTGTCAACCGCTTTGAGCAGGGCGCAGAGGAAAACAAGGAACTGAGCGTTGTCCTCCGGAGTGCTGCCCGGTTCGAGCAGATTGATACCGTCATCGGTGGAAAGGGACCAGTTGTTGTGCTTGCCCGAGCCGTTGACGCCGGCATAGGGTTTTTCGTGCAGCAGGCAGACCATGCCGTGGCGCAGCGCCACTTTCTGCATGGTTTCCATGACCAGCTGGTTCTGGTCGGCGGCAATGTTGGTGGTGACGAAAACAGGCGCCATCTCGTACTGGGCCGGAGCAACCTCGTTATGTTTTGTTTTGGAGGTGATGCCCATTTTCCAGAGTTCAATGTCCAGATCCTTCATGTAGGCGGAAACACGATCCTTGATGGCGCCGAAGTACTGGTCTTCCAGCTCCTGGCCTTTGGGGGCGGGCGCGCCGAACAGGGTTCTGCCGCAGGTGAGCAGGTCGAGACGTTTCAGATAGTAGTCTTTTTCCACCAGGAAATATTCCTGCTCCGCTCCCACCGTCGAAGTGACGCTGGTGGAGGTGGTGTTGCCGAGAGCCTTCAGGAGACGAAGCGCCTGTTTGGAAACAGCCGCCATGGAGCGCAGCAGCGGAGTCTTTTTGTCCAGCGCTTCTCCCTTGTAGGAGCAAAAGGCGGTGGGGATGCACAGGGTAACATTGCCCGCCGCGTCTTCCTTGAGGAAGGCGGGGGAGGTGCAGTCCCAGGCGGTGTAGCCGCGGGCCTCAAAGGTGACCCGCAGGCCGCCGCTGGGAAAGGAGGAAGCGTCCGGTTCGCCTTGGATGAGCTGCTTGCCGGAAAATTCCATAATGACGCCGCCGTCCGGTGTCGGGGCGATGAAGGAATCGTGTTTTTCCGCGGTGGAGCCGGTAAGGGGCTGAAACCAGTGGGTGTAGTGGGTGGCCCCTTTTTCGATGGCCCAATCCTTCATGGCATTTGCCACCACGGCGGCGGTTTCCGGGGCCAGGGAGGTGCCGCGGTCGATGGTTTGCCGTAATGATTTGTATGTTTCCTTGGGCAGTCGCGCCTTCATGACTTTGTCGCTGAAAACATTGGAGCCGAAAAGGGTCGGCAGATTGACGGGGGGCTGTTCGGAGTAATCACATCCAAAGCTGCAGTCGGTATTCATTTTGTTTCTCCTTGCGTAAGTTTTATTGGTAATAGAATGTACATGGAATTTATCTGGTTTGCGCCTGGTAAGACTGTTTTGTTTCGTTGCGTGGTTTTGCCTCATTGCGCCATATTCGGCACGATTTTTTTAAATAATTACAAAAATGTAATTATATTCTTTTTGTATCCCGCAAGGGGGTCAGGCAGCGGCATGGAGCAGGCCGTTTCTGATTTCCTGTTGAAAAATCTCATCTTCAATTTTTATTCCCCGATGATCCAGCACATAAAAAACGTCGACAATCTGGTCTCCTTTGGTGCCGATCTTGGCGCGGAATGTGTTGATGCCGAAATCAGACAGGGTGCGGGTGATGTCGTAAAGAAGCCCTGTCCTGTTTTCTGCATAAACCTCGATGACGGTATAATTGTCCGATGCCTTGGTGTCGATGATCACCTTGGCGGCGGGCCGCTTGGCCGGTTGCGGCGCACCGGATCGCATGGATTGCAGCTTGCTGTGCAGGCGATGGGAAAGTCCGAGTCGAAAATGGATCGCCTTGGCGAGATCCTCTTCGAGCTTTTGCCAGTTGTGGTCGCCAAAAAGGTTGTCGATGGTCGACGCGACATGGAGAATGTCGACAACGGTACCGTCAAGCCAGGTGTAAATCTGGGCGGCGAGCACCTGCAGGTTGTGCAGGGCCAGGATGCCGCAGATTTTGTACAACAGGCCGGGCCGGTCGTGGGTCATGATGAGCAGTGACCAGTGGCCCTCTTCCGCGCGGGCCTGGAGGATTACCTCTCGATGACGCAGCTCGCCATGCAGGGTGAGGTGACGAACGACCTCTTCCGGGCTGTTGCCCTGCAGGTAGTCGTCTGGAAGGATCGTGTCCGATACCGGACAATTGTTGCCCTGCAGCGCCTTGATCTGGTCTCTCATCCATGTCAGCTCCTTTGCGGGGTCCGGCATGGAGAGGTCGTCCCGGCTGAGGATATTGGCGATTTTCAGGTAAAGCTGCAGTAGAAGCGCCGCCTTCCATTCCGACCAGGCCGAGGGACCGGTCGCTTTGGCGTCGGCCACGGTCAGCAGATAGAGCATGGTCAATCTGTCGGGATCCTGGATGTGTCGCGCGCAGCGGATAATCAGCGCCTCGTCTTCAAGATCGCGTCGTTGGGCGATTTCGGCCAGAAAAAGATGTTCCCGCACGAGAAATGCAAGGCATTTTATGTCTGCTTCCGGCAAGGCGAGTCGCGCGCCGATTTCAGCCGAAAGCTCGGCGCCGTATTCGCAGTGGTTTTTTCCCTGGCCTTTGCCGATGTCGTGCAGCAGGGCGGCAAGAAAAAGGAGATGGGGCGAGGCCAGGGTGATAAAAATCGCATGTTCGGAAACACGCAGCCTGTTTATCTCCTCGACTGTTTGCAGTAAATGGCGATCCACCGTGTAAACGTGGTAGATATCGTGCTGGGCCAGGGATTTCAGGTGGAGGAATTCGGGAAGATAGGAATCGAGAAGCCCGGTTTCGAGCATTTCCGTCAGGGCCGGCAAAGGCGCTTTCGGGCATTGCAGGGTTTCGAGAAAGGCCCGGCTGGTTAATTTGGAATTTCTGGCCTTGCCATCAAGTGTATGAAGCATGGCGGTGATCATTTTTTTTGAGCGGTAGTGCAGGGGGCAACCATATTTCGCCGCATGGTAGAAGGCCCGCATGATCAGGTGGGGGCGTTTCCTGATAAATTCCTGATCCGTTATGTGGATGCGGCCCTGACGCAGTTGCAGTCCTTTTTCAAGATTTTTGTTGCGGGGAAGGTTGTCGGAGTTGGCTATGCCCAGCACCTCAATGGCGTGTTCGAAAAAAAGATCGGTGGTGACGGCGATGGTTTGCAGGTGTCCGTGGACATCGCGCATGAACCGTTCGACTCCGAGCATGCCCTGTTCGTCTTTGTAGCCGAAGGCGTGGGCCATTTCTTCCTGGTGTTCAAAGAAAAGTTGATCGTTTTTGCGGCCGCTGATGTAATGGAGCCTGTTTCGTATTTTAATCAGGGTGTTGCGGGCGCCGGCAAAACGGGCAAGTTCATCGGCGGTCAGCATTCCGGCCCGCTCCAGATCCTCTGCCGTTTTCAGGCTGAAGATCACCTGGCTTGACCAGAGCATGGCCTGGATATCCCTGAAACCGCCTCGGCTTTCCTTGATGTGCGGCTCCAGGAGATAACTGTGATTGCCGAAACGCTGGTGTCGTTTTTGGCGATGAAAAAGCATGTCTTGCAAAAAAGTATTGCGTCGCCCTTCAATGAATTTTTTACGAAACTCTTCAAGCAGCGAGCTCAAAAGCGTTTCGTCTCCGGCAATGAGCCGTGCGTCGAGCAGCGAAACCTGCAGGAAAAAATCCTTGTCCGCCTCGTCAAGGCACGACTGAACCGTTCTCACGCCATGACCAACTTCAAGGCCCGCGTCCCATAAGGGATAAAAAACGGCTTCCGCCACCTTGCCTACCAGTTCGTCTGATGAGTGGTCGTGCAGGAGCATCAGGTCGATATCGGAATAGGGGAACAGTTCCTCTCTGCCGTATCCGCCCAGGGCTACCAGAGACATATTTTGTGCGTCATGCAGGCACTGCTCGAAGTAGCCGGCCAAGGCCGAATCCATGAGGCTGGTATGCCTTTCAAGCAGTGCGTGGCCGCTTAACCCTTGTCGCCAGAGCGATTCCAGGGCGTCGCGTTTTGCGCGCAGGACTTGGTTCATTTAAATGGCTTCCTCGCCGGTTTCGCCTGTTCGCACTCGAATGACCTGTTCAACTGGAAGGACAAATATTTTGCCGTCACCGATTTTTCCGGTCAGGGCGGCATTGCGGATAACCTCAATGACTTCGTTTGCCTGTTCGGCTTTGACGATGAGCTCAAGTTTGATTTTTGGTATGAAATCAACAACATATTCGGCACCACGATAAATTTCCTTGTGCCCTTTCTGGCGGCCGTAACCTTTTACCTCGGTTAAGGTCATTCCCCTGATGCCCAGCTGATTGAGCGCTTCCTTGACGTCGTCAAGTTTGAAAGGCTTGATGATTGCCTCTATTTTTTTCATGAAGGTCTCCTTTGTTTAATTTTTTGCATTGTGCCGCGAGTTGAATTGTTACCATCTTACCGCAAAGCATGTCCGGGTTTCATGTTTTTTTGTTTTTCGGCTACATGTTGTAAGCGGTTTCACTGTGGGCGCTCTGGTCGAGACCGATGACTTCTTCGTCCTTGCTGATGCGGAGTCCGCCGCAAAGGATATCCATAATTTTCAGTAACATGATGCTGACGGCAAAGGCATAGGCGCCAACCACGGCAACGCCGAATATCTGGGTGGCGAGAAAGGGTGCGTTGCCGGCAAAAAGGCCGTCCGCTCCCGCCGGATTGACGGTTTTTGTGGCGAAAAAGCCGAGGCAGATAGTGCCGATAACACCCCCCATGCCGTGGATGCCCACGACGTCGAGACTGTCGTCAAAGCCGATCCTGTTTTTGAAGGTAACCGCGGCATAGCAGCAAAGTCCGGCGATAAGTCCGATGATGACGGCGGAGTTGGGAGAGATGAAGCCCGCCGCCGGTGTTACCGTGGCGAGGCCGGCGATGGCGCCTGATGCGGCGCCGAGGGTTGTTGGTTTCTTGCGGTGAACCCATTCCACCAGAAGCCACATGCCCATGCCGGACATGCCGGCAAGATGGGTGGAGATGAACGCCGTTGCCGCTATGCCGTTGGCCGCCAGAGCGCTTCCGCCGTTGAAGCCGAACCAGCCGAACCAGAGAAGTCCGGTGCCGAGAAGTGTCATGGGGAGGCTGTGGGGGATGAAGCTTTCCCGGCCAAAGCCCTTGCGCGGTCCCAGGATGATAACCGCGGCAAGCGCCGCCATGCCGGAAGTGAGATGAACCACAAGGCCACCGGCAAAATCAAGAACACCCCTGGCTCCCAGCCAGCCGCCGTTACCCCATACCCAGTGGCACACGGGATTGTAAACTAAAATGGTCCAGCACAGGCTGAAAATGAGAAACGGTCCGAATCGCATCCGCTCGGCAAAAGCGCCGGTAATGAGCGCCGGAGTGATAACGGCGAACATGCATTGGTAGATCATGAAAACGGATTGTGGAATGGTGGTGGCGTAATGGGGACTGGGTGCGCTTGTGACGCCGCTGAGGCCAAAAGATGACAAGTCGCCGATAAAGCCGCCGACATCGGGGCCGAAGGCCATGCTGTACCCGATGTAGACCCATTCGATGCTGACGATTGAAATCATGACAAAGGATTGCAGTATGGTGCCGAGGGTGTTTTTTCCTCGGACCATTCCTGCGTAAAACAACGCCAGTCCCGGTGTCATCAACAGGACAAGTGCGGCTGAAACGAGAATAAATGCTGTGTCGGCTCCTGAGATCATTGGCTGGTTTTCCTTTTTATCGCAAGGTGGCGGTTTATGGGAAAAACGGAATTTGCAATGAAATAGCAAACAATGTGCCAATGTAACTGAGTCGCTTATCTTGTTGATTTGTCAGGCTATTCGTTTGGGGGAAAGTCGGCGTGAAGTGGAAATGTGTTACAATAATGTAAGTTTCTGTTGATTTGTTTGCAAAAATGTAATCTTTTTGGGGTCAGCGGACCACGCGATACTTGTCAAAGATGATGGAGGCGACAGGGCCGTCCGGCCAGGCTTTTTTGAGCCATGACTCGAGGTTGCGAATCATTTCACCCCGTGCCAGAGAATAACGGCGCAATTCGTCAACAGGCCGATTGCTGTAAAATTGATATATGGTATCACGGACATACGCCTTTTTCTGTTCCGGCAGGGGCTGCCCGGGATCCAGCAGGAGAATCAGGGTCAGATCAACATTGATAATGACGGTTTCATGGCTCTGGTCGTGTTGCACGGTGATGAAAAAACCGGGCATCGACCATTTTTTCCGGGTTTTTGCCGGCAGGCCGGTTTGGCTGGTGCTGTCCGCCTCGGTTTGAGGGACAAGAGGAACTGGCGTCGGGATGTTTTTTTGCGCCTCTGCCGGTTGAGCAGGGGATTGACCGGCCGGCACCGTTTCTCTGGCGGGATGCTGCTGCCGGGCCAGCTGATCACTGGTGGTACGGAAGAAAAGAATGGAAGAAAAAATGATCAAGAAGACCAGGGCCGCGGCAGGGAAAAGAATTTTTTGATAGGGAGGGCGGGATTTATACCATGAAAGGAATTGGGCGGGAAGAAGGGGGACAGCGGCAAGAAAGGAAAGGGGGCGAGCCGCTGCCTGGAGAGGTGTTGTGCCGGGTTCCTCTTGGATTTCTCCTGCGACACCGGCAAGTGTTTTTCCGCTCTTGCTTTCGTCGCTTTCCTGGAGAAGGGCTGCCAGGTTGACGTCATCGCCGGTTTCCTGGCCGGGGGAAGCATCGCCTTCGGCATCAGGAGAAAGCATGAAGTCTTCAGCCTGAAAGGCGGATTCCCAATCACCCCCAAGGTCGTCATCCAGACCTTCGGGCAGGTCAAAATCAAACAGGTCTTTGGGTTTTTCGTCTGAGGCCATTGAGATTCTTAAGCTTTTCGCCTGAGATGGTATCACTCCTTCATCTGAGTGAAATTGTGTAAATGCTTATTCTAAGAATCTTGTTCAGCTCTGCAGGGGGAAATTCTCTGAACGTCGGCCGCAAAACATCCTCGGAGGGGGTCACGCGGGCGTTCACTGCCAAGCGGAAATCAGCTGCCGAAGACTTTGTTGATCTTTTCCCCGAGGGTTTCCGCGGTGAACGGTTTGACGATATACTGGCTGACTTTGGCCTTCACGGCCAGAATGATATTATCCTGTTGTGCCTCGGCCGTGACCATGATGAAAGGAATGGCGCTCAGTTTGGGGTCGGCTCGAACATGCTTGAGCAGGTCGAGTCCTGTCATTTTCGGCATGTTCCAGTCGGAGATGATCATATCGATTTTTTCTGACTTGAGAATATCCACCGCCGTGGTGCCGTCGTCGGCCTCAACAATATTTTTGTAGCCCAGCTGCACCAGAATGTTTTTGACAATTCGTCTCATGGTTGCAAAATCATCAACAACAAGCACTTTCATGTTGGTATCAGGCATGTCATCCTCTCTGCGTAAAAGGCTTTATCTCGTCTTTATAAATTTTGCCGGAAATGGGCCGCAACACAACGGATAGTGAAGCAACTCCTTAAAAATATATGATTTTGTCGCTTACGTAAAGATTTGAATCAGCCACTCAGCGCTTTTTTTAATTTTGTGCGCAGACGCAGCATGGCTTTACTGTGCATCTGCGAGATGCGGGACTCGGTATAGCCGAGGACATGTCCGATTTCTTTCATGGTCAGTTCATTGAAATAATAAAGGGAAACGGTCAATCTTTCCTTTTCCGGCAATTGATCGATGGCCTGGGCAACGAGATCTCTGATCTGGGCAAGATTGATTGCCGCAAAAGGGTCTGTGTCGATGCCGAGGAAAGGTTCGGGGATGGCGTCGGTCAGGGGATCGGGTGTGCGCTGTCTGAGCAGTTCGATGTCGAGAAAGGTGACTGATTTCGTTTCGTCAAGCAGCTTGTGGAATTCCTCCAGGGGCATATTCAGTTGCGCGGCAACCTCCTCATCGGTGGCCGGACGTCCCATTTTTTTTTCCAGCACGGCGTAAGTTTGTTCCAGTTCGGTGATTTTACGCCGGATCGAGCGCGGGACCCAATCAAGGGCCCGCAGTTCGTCCAGCATTGCCCCCTTGATGCGGAATTCGGCATAGGTTTTGAACTGCACGTTTTTGTTGACGTCGAATTTGTCGATGGCGTCGATCAGCCCGATGATGCCGCAGCTGATTAAATCGTCCAGCGAGACATGGCCGGGGAGGCGGCTGGCAAGCCGGGAAGCGATGTACTTGATGAGCGGGGTGTAGGTAAGAATCAGCTCATTGCGCTTGTCTTGCGTCAGCTCGGTCGCGGGGCTGAAGTACGCCTTGGTGTAATCCTTGAATTTGGGTGACGGCTGTTTATTCATGTGTTGCGAGGGCTGCTCCCGTATATCTGGTCATCACTGTCAAGCGCGCAAGAAAAATTTACTTTTTTGATTATATTACAATTCAAACAGGCCTTGCCAGAAAAATTTGATGTTTCCGTCATGCTGCGATGTTATCTCTTCGTCGGCAAGAGCGGCGGCCAGTTTGACGAATTTTTTGGCACAGGGCGAGTCCGGGGCTGTTTCAACGACTAAACGCTGGCTGCGCACGGCCTGGGGCAGTTTCGTATCCAGGGGGATGTAGCCGAGATAGTCAAGGGAAATGGTGTCAAGAAAACGGTCGGCCACGGCGGTCAGCTGACGAAAGACGGCCAGTGCCTCTTTCTCGGATTGGGCGGAGTTGATCAGGATGCGAAATTTTTTAACATCGTGGCGGGTGGAAAGCACCTTGATCATGGCGTAGGCATCGGTGAGCGATGTGGGTTCAGGGTTCAGGACAATGATTCGTTCCTGGGCGGCCAGGGTGAAATATATGACATTTTTGTTGATGCCGGCGGCGGTGTCTATCAGGAGGATATCCGTCTGTTCCCCGAGTTCGGCCATTTCCGCGAGGAAATAGAGTTTTTGCTCTTCCGTCAGTTCCGACAGTTCGAGAATGCCGGAACTGGCAGGCAGAATGGATATGCCGCCCGGTCCTTTCACCAGGATGTCCTGCAGGCTCTTTTCGCCTAGAAAAACGTGATGCAGGTTGTAGCGGGGAGTGAGGCCGAGAAGCACATCAACATTGGCGAGGTTCAGGTCCGCATCCAGGATCAGCACTTTTTTGCCCTTTCCGGCAAGGCAGTAAGCCAGATTGACGACTATGTTTGTTTTGCCGACTCCGCCTTTGCCGCTTGTGACACAGATGACCCTGGGGGACTTGTCGGGGGATGGGAAGGTGTGGCGGAGCGGCGATCTGCGTATCGGCTGCATGATTTTTTCCAAGGTATCTGCCTGATGCATTTTTGTTGTCCTCAATTATATACCGTTGCCGGAGTATGAGTTTTCCGCTTCCATAACCGCCGACCAACCTTTCTTGAAAAGTCTTTCCAGAAAAGGAACCGAGGCCACGAAAAAATCTTCCGGCACCTTCTGGCCCGTGGTGAGAAAGGAGATGGGGATTTCCGCCCCCGCAATCTGCTGGCATAATGCGGCATAGGCTCTCGTTTCATCGAGTTTGGTCAGAATCAACCCGGCGGGCGCCAGCGGGGAATAGGCCGTGATGATCTGTTCCAGATCTTCTTTTTTGGTGGGAGCGCTCAAGACAAGCTGCAAATCAACCTGATCCAGGGGGGCGAACCAGTCGGCAAGTTCGCTGATGTGCTTTGCGTCATAGGGGCTTTTGCCGGCGGTGTCGATAATGATCAGGTCGCAGTCCCGATGCCTTTCCACCGACCGGAGCAGGTCCCTGCGCCGCAGGACGATTTCACAGGGAAGCTGCATTATTCTGGCGTACGTTCTCATCTGATCGGTTGCGCCGATGCGGTAACAGTCCATGGAGATCAGGGCCACTCTGCGTTTTTCCCGGATCTTATACCAGGCGGCGATTTTTGCCGAAGTGGTCGTTTTGCCGACACCGGTCGGCCCGGTCAGGGCCAGGATAATCGGTTTTTTCCGCCGGCTGAAGTCCGGAGGAGCCACCTGCAGCCGGCTGATTAACTGGTCGCGCCAGCGGCTCACCTCCTGGGGATCAGGTCGGCTGGGAGGGGTGGGGGCCGAGGGAGCCGCCGTTGATTTGGTTTTCATTGGCGCTTGAACGCCTTTCTGGCGTAAAATTCCTGCAAAACGCATGCGCAGATCGTGTGATTCCAGGCTGATTTCCTGCTCGGACCTTTTGGGGATCCGATTCGTTGCGGCAGCATTTGTTTCCCGCTGCTTGGGGCGGAATGTGTCATAGCCGTATATCGCCCCCGTTGTCTTTTCTTCTGCCGGGCTGGCGGAAGCGGCAAGGGGCACGGTAATTTCTTCAAGATCATAGTCCATTGCCGCCAGGACCTCATAGCGCTGATCGGCGGTACCGGCATTCAAGGTTTTGTTGGCCAGGATGACGGCACTGTCGCCCAGCTCTTTCTTGACCAGGGCAAAGGCGGTTTTGCTGTCCGGTGCTTCAAATCTTCGTATGCGCATGGGAGCAATTTTTTGAGTCTATTTTTTTCGGTTTATATCAACAGTTCCCAGTGACTGTATCTTCGACTGGCTGGTCAATTCATTATGCGACAATACCACCACTTGGGGGAGAAATCTCTCGATAAGTTTGCGCAGATGACGGCGCAGCACCGGGGCGCAGATGATAACCGGCTGATAGCCCTGCTGGGTTACCTTGTCCGCTGCGCTCTGCAGTGATTCAATGATTTTCTGCCCCAGGCTCGGGTCAAGGGCAAGAAATGATCCCTGCTCCGAGCTTTGCACCGATTCCCGGATGAGATCCTCCACCTGGGTGCTCAGGGTCAGAACGGACAAGGTTCCCCCGTCGTCGGCCAGGGTGCTGGTAATGGAGCGCGCCAATTTTTGCCGTACGTATTCGGTCAGGATATCCATATCTTTACTCATGGGGGCATAGTCGGCCAGGGTTTCGCAGATGGTCAGCAGGTCCCGGATGGAGACGCGTTCGCGCAGCAGGTTTTGCAACACTTTCTGCAGTTTGCCGAGGGGAAGCAGGCCGGGAACCAGTTCCTCCACCACCTTGGGATGGGTTTTGGCAAGATTGTCGAGCAGTTTCTGGGTATCCTGGCGTCCCAACAGCTCATCGGCATGGGTGCGGAGCACCTCGGTCAAGTGAGTCGCCACCACTGTTGACGGATCAACAACCGTGTAACCCGCCAGTTGGGCCTCGTCTTTTTTCTCCTTGCTGATCCAGCGGGCAGGAAGCTTAAAGGCCGGCTCCACGGTGGGGATGCCGTCAATCTCCCGTTTCGCCGCCCCGGAATCCATGGCCAGGAAGTACCCCATCATCAGCTCGCCCCGGGCGATCTCCACGCCTTTAAGCAGCAGGATGTATTCGTCCGGCTTGATCTGCAGGTTGTCGCGCACATGGAGCGGCGGAATGATAAGGCCCATATCCATGGCAAACTGGCGACGGATGCCGCGAATTCGCTCCAGCAGATCCCCCTCCTGGGATTCGTCCACCAGGGGTATCAGTCCGTAGCCCACTTCCAGTTCCAGGGCGTCCAGGGGAAGCAGGGCCTCCACCGTTTCCGGTGATCCGGGTCGCGGCGCGGTTTCCTTTCTTCGTTCTTCCGCCGTTTCTTCTTCGCTTTTTTCCAGGGCCTGTCGTTGAAAAGCAAACCAGGAAATCAGCCCCATGCCGGCGCCGAGCATCAGGAAGGGGAGATGCGGCAGGCCTGGAATCAGGCCGAAAAGCATAATGATGCCGGATGAAACCCCCAAGGCCTGGGGCTGTCGGCTGAACTGCGCGGCGAGTTCCTTGCCCATGCTGGTATCCGACGCGGCCCGGCTGACGATGATACCGGCGGAGGTGGAGATGATAAGCGCGGGAATCTGTGAAACCAGGCCGTCACCGATGGTCAGCAGGGTATAGGTTTCCGCTGCCTGGCCGATAGCCATATTCTGGAGCAGGACGCCGATAAACAGGCCGCCCATGACGTTGACCATCATGATGACGATGCTGGCAATGGCCTCGCCCCGGACAAATTTGCTGGCACCGTCCATGGCGCCGTAGAATTCTGATTGCCGGCTTATTTCAGACCGTCTTTTTTTGGCCGCTTCTTCGTTGATCAGCCCGGCATTAAGATCTGCATCAATGGCCATCTGCTTGCCCGGCATGGCGTCAAGGGTGAAGCGGGCGGCGACCTCGGCGATGCGGCCCGAGCCTTTGGTGATGACGATAAAATTAATGAGGACCATGATGAGGAAGATAATGAGTCCCACCGCAAAGTTGCCGCCCACGACAAAATTGCCGAAGGACTGAATGACCTTGCCCACCGCGCCCGGCCCTTCGTGTCCATGCAGCAGAATGAGGCGGGTGGAGGCGATGTTGAGCGACAGCCGGAACAGGGTGGTCAGCAGCAGCAGTGAAGGGAAAGCGGAGAACTCAAGCGGATCCGTGTTGTACATGGACACAAGAAGGATCACCAGGCTCATGGTGATACCGAGCGACAGCAGCAGATCGAGGATGAGGGTGGGCAAAGGCAGGATCATGATTATCAGGATGGATACCACTCCCGCCGCCACGATAAGGCTTGATGGTTCCATGCTGATCGCCTTGAGGCCCATTCTGTCTGTTTTTTCCGCCATTTTTTCCGTTTGTTTTCCGTTTGGTTTTAAAGGTGCCCGGTTCCGGGGTGGTACGTTTTTCTGCCGAAAAACGTGAACTCACAACCCGCTCTTGCTTGAGTTACGCACTCTTTTTCTTCAGACCATACACATAGGCAAGGACTTCGGCAACCGCCTGGAAGAGATTTTCCGGTATCTGCTCGTTGATTTCAACATTTTTGTACAAAGCCTGGGCAAGAGGTTTGTCCTCGACAATGGGTATGTTGTGTTCGCGGGCGATTTCCTTGATCCGTTTGGCGATGACACCCGCCCCCTTGGCTATTATCGTCGGCGCGCTCATGACGGAGCTGTCGTAAGTCAGGGCGATTGCCAGGCGGGTGGGGTTGGTGATAATGACATCGGCTTTCGGGACCTCGGTCATCATCCGTTTGCGGGCCATCTGCATCTGGATGGAGCGGATGCGACCCTTGACATGGGGGTCGCCTTCCGTCATTTTTGCTTCTTCTTTTACCTCCTGCTTGGTCATCATCATTTTTTTCATGAATTGCCAGCGTTGGAAGGCGTAATCAAGCGCGGCAAGGACCGCGATAATGATCGCCGCCTTGAGAAATATCCAGAAGGAAACCTTGGCGTAAAAGGCAAGGATGGGAAGCGGTTCCTGGTCCATCAGGGGGAGGAAATCATCCAGGTTTTTCATGATTTCCCTGTAGGCCACATAGGTGACAATGACCAGCTTGGCAATGGATTTGACCGTGTTGGCCATCGTCTGCAGGGAAAACATTCGTCCCATGCCTTTGATCGGGTCTATTTTCTCCAGTTTCGGCGACATTTTTTCCGTGGTGAAAAGAAATCCGATCTGGGCGTAATTTGCCGCAAGGGCGGTGATGAAAAGGACGGCCATCAGCGGCACGGTGAGCAGGGCAACATGCTGCATGGACTCCATGGTGAGAAAGGTCATGTTGTCCGGGATGATCGTGATGCTGTGCAGTTGCGAGAGATAATGCCGCAGCAGGGTCAGCATCTTTTCCAGCATGTAGCCGCTGGACATGTAGATGGTCAGCAGGCCGACCAGCAGCACGGCGGCGGAAGGTATTTCCATGCTTTTCGCCACGTCGCCTTTTTTTCTGGAGTCCTGCAGCCGGCGTCCGGTGGGTTGTTCGGTTTTTTCCTGACCGCTTTGTTCTTCCGCCATGGCTTATCCTCCCATGCCGCGGGCAAGTTGCGGCAGCACGCGACCCAGCATTTCAAACTGACTAATCATCAGGGGCAGAAAAAAGGTCAGGGACAGGCCGACAAAAATCAGGCCGACCCCGATATTAAGCGGCATGCCGACAATGAGGATAGGGATCTGCGGCACGGTTTTGGCGATGATGCCCATGGCCACATGGGTGAAAAAGACGGCGGCCGAGGCAGGCGCCATGATTTTGACGGACATGACAAACATATGTGCCCCTCCCTGTGTCAACCCTTCAAACGTCGGCCGGCCGACATGCAGGGTGCCGGGCGCAACCCAGGAAAAACTGTCAAGCAGGGTCTGGATGTAAAGATGGTGACCGTTGACGCTCAGGAAAATAAGAATGGCGATGATGTTCCAGAACTGGCCCACCAGGGAGGTTTGGATGCCGTACTGCGGATCCATGACCCCGGCCATGCCCATGCCCATCTGGATGCCCACCATCTGGCCCGCGATCTGGATGGCGTCAAAGATAAAGCGGGTGAAAACGGCGAGTATCGCGGCAAAGCAGACCTCGCTGACGATAAAAATAAGAAAGCCGAGTACCGACCCGGGCAGTTGTTCGGCCGTCACCGGCACCACCGGGGCAAGAACCAGTGCCGTGGCAAAGGTCAGCAGGATTTTCACCTGCGACGGCACGTTGTTGGAACCGGTAACGGGCATGAGAAACAGCAGCGGACCCACCCGTATCATGATAATGATCAGGATGAGAAACTGATTGAGACTCCAGGAAAGAAGAGATGGGTCAACCATGATTTTCCTGTTGGTCAGCGGATGATATCCGGGATGCTGAGAAAAAGATTGCTGGTGTAATCACTTAATTTAATCAGCATCCAGGATGAGAAAAAAAGAAGGGCCAGCATGACCGCGACAATTTTGGGGACAAAGGTCAGGGTCATCTCCTGAATCTGGGTGGTGGCCTGAAACAAAGCGACGAGCAGGCCTACCACCATGCCGACCAGCAGCAGCGGCGCGGACAGCAGCAGGGTGATGGAAATGGCATTCTGGCCCAATGTGACTGCTTCCATGGGGATCATGGCTATACTCCGAAACTTTTCACCAGCGAGCCGACGATGAGATACCACCCGTCGACCAGGACAAAAAGCAGTAATTTGAAGGGCAGGGAAACCATGACCGGCGGCAGCATCATCATGCCCATGGAGAGCAGGACGCTGGCCACCACCATGTCGATAACCAGAAAGGGCAGAAAGAGGATAAAACCGATCTGGAAGGCGGTTTTCAACTCACTGATAATAAATGACGGGATGAGGATGGAAGTGGGTACCTCATCCTTGTTGGCCGGTTTTTCCATTTTGGCAATGCCGAGAAAAAGGGCCAGATCCTTTTCCCTGGTCTGTTTGAACATGAAGGAGCGCAGGGGGGTGATGCCCGCGTCATAGGCCTGCTGCAGACTGATTTTTTCGTCCATGTATGGTTTGACCGCGGTTTCATTCATTTCTTTCAGCACCGGACTCATGATGAACAGGGTCAGAAAGAGGGCAAGCCCGATGAGCAGCTGGGTCGGCGGCATCTGCTGGGTACCCAGGGCGCTGCGCAGAAAGGAAAAGGCGATAACCAGCCGGGTGAAACAGGTGGTCATCAGGACGATGGCCGGAGCGATGGAGAGGACGGTGAAGAGGAGCAGGATCTCGATGAGCACCGCGACCTTTTTGGGATCCTCGGTTTCCGCAAGGCCGACCTGCACGGTGGGCAAAGTGACGGCCAGTGCCTCTGTCGCAATAAAGAGAAGGATAAAAGGGATCAACAGCGGGAAAAGCTTTTTCATTTGCCGCCTCTTTTTAACGCCTTGTCGAGCAGGGTGGAAAAGGACTTCGCCGCTTGCCGGCCATTTGCTTTGCCGCCGGAGAGAGGGAGGTCGGCGCAGTCCAGCTCCAATCGGCTCAGCAGGGTAATCTGCTGATCCGTCACCCCGAGTGCCAGGGTTTTGTCCGCCACCTGGACCACGGCGATGAATTTTTTCGGGGCGATCATTTTCGTGTCGAGAATCTTGATGAGCGCCCCCTGGCCGATTCCGGAACGGGCAAGCCCCAGTTTCCGGAGCCAGGCGGAGAGAAGCAGCATCAGTCCGACCGTGAGGATCAGGGCGCCGAAAACCTTCAGCAGGGTGAGCCCAAGGGATGCGGCCTGTGCCATATCCACCGCCGGAGTGACCGGGCTTGCGCCGGGCTGCTCCGCACCACCGGCCGCAGCCGCCAAAAGCGGCACGGTCGCTCCTATGAGCAGCGACCAGCGAAGAGATCGGGCAGCAAAGTTCTGGGTGTGTCGGGTCATGGCCATATGGTTCCGGTATCTCCGCTATTCCTTTGGGCAGGGCATGAATGGATTATGCCATATTTTTAATACGGTCGGCCTGGCTGATGATTTCTGTTATTCTGACCCCGAAGCGTTCATTGACGACAATAACCTCGCCTTTGCCGAGCAGCTTTCTGTTGATGTAGATTTCCACCGGCTCTCCGGCCGCCTTTTCCAGTTCCACCACCGATCCTTGAGTCAGTTGCAGCATTTTGTCGATTATCATGCTGGTTCTGCCCAGTTCCACCGAGACATCAAGGGGGATGTCGAGCAGGAAATCAAGGTTGTGGGATCCGGACGGGGCAGGGGTGCTGCCGTTTAATTCGTCGAAGCCGGCAGGATGGGCGTCGCCGCCTCCGTTCTTGGCGGCCAGGGAATCCCAGTCGTCTCCTCCCGCCGCTTCGGCGCCGTTACTTGCGCCTTTTTTGGGATTTGCCTCTTCCAGCGCGCTTGCCCAGGCATCGTCCAAAGATTCGTCAGCCATTTTCAGTCTCCATAGTCGGTCACGTGGTATTGCTCGTAACAGCTGTTTTTCCGCTGTCAGTCTCTTTCCTGGTCAAACACTTTTCGCTTGATGAGAAAAGCCTTGTTGCCGCGATGGATGCCCGGGGAACCCATGTATTTGCGGATGCCCGAGACAAAGGCCGGCATCATTTCGTCTTTTCTCTTGTCAAGCTGGATAATATCGCCGATCTCAAGGCTCAGGACATCGCCGGCCGGCAGTTGTGTCCGGCCAAGTTCCACTTTCATATCCACGGACACATGCTTGATGTTTTCCGTCAGAATGCGTTTCAGGCTGATGTCCTCATCGCTTTGTTCCCTTTGGAAGGTGGTCATCAGTTTTTGTTTGACCGATTCGAGATTGGACAGTGGGATGCATGCGGTGATGCTGCCCACGGCGCGATCCATGTCCACCTCGTAGCGGTTGATGATGACGACGTCCTCCGGTTGGCAGATTTTGGCAAACTGGGGGTTGATTTCGCTGCGGATGTGCTGCACCTTGATCGGCTGCAGCGAGTACCATGCCTTTTCCAGATCGCTCAGGAGAAGATTGACGATGCGCTGGATCAGCCGCTGTTCGATGCCGGTAAAGTCGCGCCCCTCGATGCGGACATTGCGGGTGCCGCTGCCGCCCAGAAAACTTTCGACCAAGGCAAAAACCAGCTTGGGTTCTATGACAAAAAGGGCGTGACCCCGAAACGGATCCATCTTGAAGATCTGCAGACTGCTGGGAACCGGCAGGGTTCGGACAAAGGCGCCGAATCGTTCAAGTTCCATGGGGACGGCGGTAATGTCGAGAATGCGTCTGAGCGCCGCCGAGATGGAGGTTCTGATGGAGCGTAAAAACACATCGTTGATGGCCTCCATGGCCGGCATCTTGACCTGAACGATGCGTTCCTGGCGGCTGAAGTCGTACGCGGTGTATTCGAGCGACTCCTCGTCAAGCTGCTCTTCGGGCTCTTCAATATCGCCGCCGGCAATCCCTTTTAAGAGGGCATCAACTTCGTCTTGGCTGAGGATCTGTTCCATGGAGCTTTCGTTGTCTCATAAAAAAAATAATTAAAGATCCGCTGCGTTTGAATTCACTGCACAACAAATTCGGAAAAATAGATGTTTTTGATTTTGTCCGGTTTGGTGACGCGGGAAAATCGTTCGAGCAGCTCATCCCTGATGCGCAGTTTGCCTTCCGGTGTCATGACTTCTTCAAATGAGAGGCTGGTCAGCATCATAATAACAATGTCCCGCAGTTTTGGCGCGAGCTTTTGCGTTCGTTCCGATGCTTCAAGCGATTCAAGCTCCATGCTGATGGTCATTTTCAGGTAACGGTTTCCTTTCGGATCAGCGAGATTGACGACAAATGGATCCAGGGTGACAATTTCCCCAACCGTCGGGGGCAATTCGGTTTTCTGGTCAATAAGCTCTTCCACCGGAGTGGGAGGGGGGGCGAGAAATTTGGTGTAGGCGAAAAAACCGCCGCCGCCCAACAGGAGAATTGCGGATCCCAAAATGATGAAGAGCATGGTTTTTGATTTTTTTTTCGGTTGCTCGGTGCCGTCTGCTGCCTTGGCGTCAACGTCTGCCATGGTGGTTTCCCCCCCCCTGAAAAAGATGTACAGCCGATAATTTTGTCTGCTTATGGTTCCTGGCAAGTATTATGCCATAGTTGTTTTGATTAGTAAATCATTGCTTAACGGTTTGTATTGCTTGAAAGAGTTACCGGCCGCCGGCGTTGCCTGCGGGGAAAAAGAAAGAAGGGGAAAAGATCAAGGGTCATTTTTCTGACTTCGAGTGGATGAAAAGTCAAGAAATGCAACACGAATGACCGGGCAAGGGCGTCCGGCGGCGTGAACAGCGGTGACAAACAGCGCTCTTTGTGGTAAATGAATCTCTCATTTTAAATCGAAAATATAAATCAGCAGAGGATAAGGAGCGTTGCAATGGGAAAGACAGTAACCGAAAAGATTCTGGCCGCCCATCTGGTTGAAGGGGAAATGGCCAAGGGAAAAGAGATCGGCATCCGTATTGATCAGACACTGACCCAGGATGCCACCGGCACCATGGCCTATCTTGAATTTGAATCCATAGGCATCCCGCGGGTGCAGACGGAATGTTCCGTTTGTTATGTGGATCATAATCTGGTGCAGTCTGATTTCAAGAATGCCGATGACCACCGTTTTCTCCAGTCCATTGCCCGTAAATACGGGCTGTTTTTCTCTCCGCCGGGCAACGGCATTTCCCATCAGATCAATCTTGAAAGGTTCGGCAAACCCGGCAAGACCCTGCTCGGGTCTGACAGCCACACCCCGACCGGCGGCGGACTCGGCATGCTGGCCATCGGCGCCGGCGGCCTTGACGTGGCCATGGCCATGGCGGGCAAGCCTTTTTATCTGGTGATGCCGAAAGTTTTCGGCATCAAGCTGAGCGGCAAGCTCTCCCCCTGGGTATCGGCGCGGGATGTGCTGCTGGAGCTCCTCCGGCAGTTAACCGTCAAGGGCGGGGTGGGGTACATCATGGAGTATTTCGGGCCGGGAGTCAAAGAGCTGTCGGTGACGGACCGGGCATCGGTCACCAATTTCGGCGCCGAACTCGGGGCCACCACCTCGGTTTTCCCCTCGGATGAAAATACCTTGAAGTTTCTCCGGAGTCAGGGACGTGAAGAAAGCTGGGTGGAGATTGTTGCTGATGATGATGCCTGCTATGACGAGGTGCTGGAAATCGATATGTCGTCCCTGGAGCCGCTGATTGCCTGTCCTTCTTCACCGGATAATGTCGTCACGGTGAAAGAAGCCGCGGGCAAGCCGGTTTCCCAGGTGCTGGTCGGCTCCTGCTCCAATTCGTCCCTGCGTGATTTGGTGGTGGTGGCTAAAACCCTGACCGGCCGGCAGGTCAGTCATGAGGTGAGTTTTGAGATTAATCCCGGCAGTCGTCAGGTTCTGGAGAATCTGACCGCCATGGGGGAAATGCTGCCGTTGATCCATGCCGGGGCCCGCATTCATCAGGCGGGTTGTCTCGGCTGTATCGGCATGGGGCAGGCGCCGGCCACCGGCACCATCTCCCTGCGGACCTTTCCCCGTAATTTTCCGGGCCGCAGCGGCACCGTAAACGATCAGGTTTATCTGTGCAGTCCGGAAGTGGCCGTTGCCGCGGCAATCACCGGAAAAATCACCGATCCCCGGGAGCTTGGCGAATATCCCTCCTTCTCCCTGCCGGAAAAATATCTTCCCGGTGACTCCCGCATCGAGCCGCCGCTGGCCGACGGCAGCGGGGTTGCGATCGTGCGTGGACCCAATATCGCGCCTTTTCCGACTTTTCCCCCCATTCCCGAGACCTGGCAGGGGACAGTTCTGCTCAAGGCGGGAGATAATATCACCACCGATCATATCATGCCCGCCGGCGCCCAGGTTCTTCCCCTGCGGAGCAATATTCCGGCCATCAGTGAATTTGTCTTCAAGGCCCTTGACGAGAATTTCAGCAGGCACGCCGGAGAAGCGGGACACGGCATGATTGTCGGCGGCGAAAACTACGGCCAGGGTTCTTCCCGGGAGCATGCGGCACTGGCGCCGAGGTATCTCGGGGTTGAGGTCAAGATCGTCAAGAGCTTTGCCCGCATTCACAAAGCGAATCTGATCAACTTTGGCATCCTGCCGCTGACCTTTGCCGATCCTGCCGATTACGAACTGATCCAACCGGGAGCAAAAGTGGTTATTGCTGATTTGCGGAAATCCCTGGAAAACGGCGCTGAGCGGCTTGCTGTCGAGGTTGACGGCCGCAGGATTGCGGCATCACTTGATGTTTCCGCCCGGCATCGGGCAATACTGCTGGCCGGCGGGCTGTTGAACTGGGCCAGGGGAAATTAAAAAAATTGTACTTTTTCCGGCGCACTGTCGTTTTGCGCCGACCCGCATCCCCTTCTGTCGCTTGGTACAGACATCTGGGATGCGGGTTTAAAAAATTGAACAATTCATAACTTGTTGAAATTCCATTGATTTCTTTTGATGGACCGTTTTTCGGGGGGCGAGTTTAAAAAATTGTATTCTTTTTAAAATGATACTGCAGGGAAGGAGAGGCGCTTGTCCCTTGCTGGGTAAGGGATAAGAGGGTCGGAAGAATTTTTTTCTTGTATGGCACGCCTGTTGCTTTATGGATTAGTCAAGATAACAACTCTTATCTCCTTTCTCCAGAAAAAGGCCGATCCTGTCCCCCCAGGGTTGGCCTTTTTTCGTTTTGTGGTAAAAATCCCCTTATCCAAAATTTTTCTTCAGCATTCGAAGCGGAAATGAAAACAGTCTCAACCCGTGTTGCAATTCTCAGGTGTCCTGCTTACGACAGGAAGGCGATCAAGGAGAATCTTGCCGTAATTTTCCAGGCCCTGTCTTTTACGGTTGCCGCGGGCTCATCGATTCTGCTGAAGCCCAACCTCGTGTCCGGCATCGGCCATCGGGGCCTGGCCTGCAGCCACCCGGAATTTGTCGCCGCAGCGGCGGAATGGTTTGTCGATCACGGCGTCCGGGTGGCTGTTGGGGATTCCCCGGCCTTTGGGCGGGCACCGGCGGTAATGGACGCCTGCGGCATTTCGGCAAGCCTGAAGGGGCTGCCGGTCCGCGCCCTGCATTTCCACCAGGCCAGGAAGGTGAATCTGGCATGCGGGCTTTCGCTCAAGGTTGCCGCAGCGGCATTGGATTGTGACTATCTTGTTAATCTGCCCAGGGTGAAAGCCCATTCGCAGACCCTGGTAAGCCTGGCGGTCAAAAATTATTTCGGCACGGTCAAGGGATTTTCCAAGGCCCTGCTCCATCAGCGACTGGGCGCCAATGAGGACTTTTTTGCCCGGATGATTGTTGACCTGCAGGCCGTGCTGCCGGACGGTATCAGTCTCATCGACGGTATCGAGGCCATGCATTGCAGCGGTCCGATGGATGGACTTCCTTTTCATCTGGGGGTGGTGGCCGGCTCGAAAAATCCTGTTGCCCTGGATACCGCAATGCTGGCAATATTAGGGATCAATCCGGAAAAAAGCCTGGTGTGGCGAGAGACGAAACGGCGAAATTGTCCGGGATGGCGGGAAAAGGATCTGCTTTACCCTCTTCTGGGTCCGGCCGATGTCGCGGTGCAGGGGTTTGTCGTGCCGGAGAGATTGAAACCGATTCCTTTCCGGCCGCTTCAGGTCGTCGGAAGCATCATAAGGCGAATTCGCGCCCAGTTGTGAGATGTTGGTCAATTGAGAACTTTTTGTCGGATTGTTGACTCTTTTTCGGCAATGTTTAAGATAAATGAGAGAGACATGTTGAAAAAGGCGTGCCGTTTCCGCGTTGGCGAAAAAAACAGCGAAAACATCGTGAAATCTCCGATGGTGATCGGCAGGAAGGGCGAGGACGAGACTGCGCGGCCGTCGTGACCCAACATGCCTGGCGGCGCGTTAGCGGGATTTCCAGTTTTAAAATGAGGTTTGCTATGACAAGTATGATGAAAACAGCAGCTCTTATGGCCGCTTTGACCGCGCTTTTTCTGGTGGGCGGACAGGCGCTGGGTGGGCGCAGTGGAATGACTTTTGCCCTGCTGATGGCCTTGGGGATGAATTTTTTTGCCTACTGGTTCAGTGATAAAATGGCGCTGGCCATGAGCCGTGCCCGGGAGGTGAGCGAACAGGAGGCGCCGGACCTGCATCAGATGGTCGGTTTTCTGGCCGGTCGGGCCGAGCTGCCCAAGCCTCGGGTTTATATCATTGATGATCATACTCCCAATGCCTTTGCCACGGGGCGTAATCCGCAACACGCGGCGGTTGCCGTCACCCGCGGGCTCATGGAGCTGCTCAGCCGCGATGAATTGGAAGGTGTGCTGGCGCATGAGCTGGCGCACATCAAGAATCGCGATATCCTGATCAGTTCCGTCGCCGCTGTCATGGCCGGGGCCATCAGCTCCCTGGCGAGTATGGCACAGTGGGCCATGCTTTTCGGCGGATTTCGCGGCCGGGATAATGAAGGCGGAGGAGGGGGCGGCATGCTCGGCGGGCTGGTGATGATGATTGTCGCCCCTCTTGCCGCAACCATTATTCAGTTGGCTATTTCCCGCAGCCGTGAGTTTCAGGCGGATGCCACCGGCGCTGGAATCTGCGGCAGGCCCCATTCCCTGGCCAGCGCCCTGGCAAAACTTGAACAGGGCAATCGCCGTCAGCCGATGGATGTCAACCCGGCCACCGCCCAGATGTATGTTGTCAACCCGCTTTCCGGCGGGGGGGTTGCCGGTCTTTTTGCCACCCATCCCCCTATTCGGGAAAGAATAAACAGGCTGCTTTCCGTTGCCTGATTCGTGGGATTCGGTTAATTCCGCTGCACCCATGGTGCGCGAGCAAACAAGATATCTTTACATTTTTATTGGAAAATTTTATCATCTGCAGGTGGATGGCCATGGTGTGCTTTCACCTGGTTCCGGGGGGGGAAACCTAGACCCGTTTCGGTGCGATCAAATTTGGAAGGAGTTTTTAATGTATAATCTGCGAGGAAAAGTTGCGTTGGTGACCGGAAGTTCACGAGGAATCGGCAGGGCGATTGCCATGCGTTTTGCGGACAGCGGCATTAATCTGGTGGTCAATTATGTCCGTCACAGGCGGGATGCGGAGGATACGGCGCGGGACATTGAAAAGGCGGGAGTGAAATGCCTTGTGGTCAAGGCCAATGTCGCCAATGATGAGGATGTTCTTGCCATGTTCGAGCAGGTCAAGCAGGAGTTCGGTCGCCTGGATATTCTGGTGAGCAATGCCGCCTCCGGTGTGCTGAAGCCGGTGATGGAGCTCAGCACCAGGCATTGGAACTGGGCCATGGATATTAATGCCAGGGCCTTGCTTGTGCTCGCGCAGCAGGCGGTTCCCTTGATGAAGGAGGGTGGTCGTATTCTGGCGGTTTCCAGCCTGGGTGCGGTGCGGGCGGTGGAAAATTATACCGCGGTGGGCGCTTCGAAGGCCGCCCTGGAATCCCTGGTGCGGCATCTGGCGGTGGAGCTCGGTCCCAAGGACATCACCGTCAATACCATCAGCGCCGGAGCTGTGGATACCGAGGCCTTGAAGAAATTTCCCAATCGTATTCAAATACTTGAAACCGCATTGGAGCGCACCCCCCTTGGTCGTCTGACGACACCGGAAGACGTGGCTGATCTTGCCCTTTTTCTCTGCAGTGACTACGCCAAGATGATTCACGGCCAGACACTGGTGGTGGACGGCGGTTACGCCGTCCGCGCCTGATTTTCCACTGGTCTGTTCCGCGGTCATGGAGGGAGGATTTCACACAAACTGCCCGTTGGTCCTGGCGTCGGCGTCGCCGCGGCGAAGCCGTTTCCTGAAAGAGCTTGGTCTTGCATTTACTGTCCAGCCTGCCATGATTGACGAAAAAAACACTCATGGGGAAAGTCCTGAAAATTTTGTCCTGCGCCTTGCCGGAGAAAAAGCGCAGAGTGTCGCTCAAAATAATCCCAGGGCCTGCATTCTGGCGGCGGATACCATCGTGGTTCTCGATGGGCGGATTCTGGGCAAACCGGTTGACCGGGCCGATGCGGAAAAAATGCTGACAAAAATGGCCGGCAGATGGCATGATGTCGTAACCGGCTATTGTCTGTGCCGCATTGCGGACCGGTTGCTGGTGCAACGTGTTGTGACGACCAAAGTGCTGTTTCGAGATTTCGGCGCGGATTTGTGCCGGGCCTATGTTCTCACCGGCGAACCGCTTGATAAGGCGGGCAGTTACGGCTTGCAGGGTCGGGGCGGTTTTCTGGTGGAAAGAATTGACGGTTCTTACAGCAATGTCATCGGCTTGCCGGTGGCTGAGGTAGTGGCGGATCTGCTCAAGTTTGGCATTATCGGGGCCAATATCGGCGACTGAAAGGGAAAAGGCGGGCAAAGCGAGATGAATGATAAAATGTATGATCAAGGCGTGCGACTGGCCTTGGAACTGGGTCTTCGCGTGAAAATCGAGCTTGACGGTGTGGACATCCCCCTGGAGAGCTCTTTTTGCGGGTTTGTTGATAATTATATCATCATCACCCCCCCATCACCGTACCATCAGGTGCAGCACAAGCTCTTTGATGGGGCTGAACTGGTGGTACGCTATTTTTATCAGGGCACCATATACGCTTTTCAGACAAAGCTTTTCGCCCAGACCGATAAGCCGGTCAGGCTCCTTTTCATTTACTACCCAAAGCTCATCCAGAAAAGCGAACTGCGCAGCGAGAAAAGGTCCTGCTGCTATATCCCCGCCGTTATCGAGGTCGGAGAAAAGGAAAACAACGGCATCATTGTCGATATCGCCAAATCAGGCTGCCATTGCCTGATCCGGGCAAAAAACAATAAGAGGATGATCCCTTTTAAAATCGACGATACGGTCAAGCTGACCTGCAAATTTCCCGGGGTGAAAGTTCCCTTGGAGATCATCGGGGTGGTGAAGAATCTGCGCAACAGCAGATATGAGATAAACGTCGGACTGCAGTTTCATGAAAATACCGCCGAGGTGACCCAGAAAATTATCGGCTGGTATCTCTCCACCATAGAGAAATTTGTCTCCGCCCAGGAGATCAAGCTCGACATTCCCTGAAGATTTTCTTTATTTACCGCCGTAGTGCCCGGCAAGCAAAGGCTCGGCAGTTTCGCTTGTCGGAATGCGAGTTGTATTCCGAGGTATTGCGATTGTCACCGGTCGTACGCACGAGTTTTTGACATTTTCAACCTCGATGGAAAACGTCGTTCCGCATGTGTGGTTGAAAAGGAATAATCCTTCGACGCCTTCTTCGTAAAAGTGCTGGTGGCCGATAAAGGAAACCGCTGGGTCGGCTAGGAAATCGGCCTGGTTGGGCCAGATCTCTCCACAACAAGAGCATGTTTTAAAGATTGGTTTGGTATCCATTGTCGGCGGAAAGGTTGAATTTTTGCAAAATTGCGTGTTTGTTGGTGTCTGTCGAGGCAATTTGCAAAAGTTGAACCAATGACGAGTTGTATTTTTGTTGGCGCTGCTAACCTCTTGGAATAAAAAAAATTTTTATTTATTTCGGCGTGTGCGTTTTTGGCGGCATTGGTCATTTGACGGGAACGGTCAAAAATCGCTGGGGCAAATGGCATATGCCGAGAGGGGATATGGCGGGAAAAACCCTCTGCGGACGATTTTTTTTGAAGTGCTGGGCGAAAGAGTCTTTTTCAGCCGATAGTGACCGGCCGACTATTGGGCGATCTGTGCCGCGACAATTTTCGCCTGCAGGGTATGTTGCTGTTTTGCCGCTATTTTCTGCCCGTCCAGGGGGATAATGACACTTTTTCCAGGTCGCACCGGACCCGGGTGAGCGAGGTCGATTTGCTGGGTTGTGCCTCGCGCATCAAGGAAGCGTGCCACGCATTTTATGTGGTGCACCGGCAAGGGGGTCGGGTTGGAAAGGCGGAGCCGCGCGGTACCGTCTTTTGTCTGCTCAAGAGTCAGGCGGAGGTATTTGGAGGGATTCTCGGGCAGGTCAAGACACAGAAATGAGATGGCCGCGTCTTTGCCTGCCAGGGATTGGGAAGAGGCTGCCTTCTGGAAGAATGCTTTGGCATCGGCGGTGCTGCCCGAAACCAAAGACATGTCGCCCAATTTTTTGAAGGCGTTTGCGTTTGGCAGCAGTTTGGTACTGTGCTCCAGATCCTGGCGAGCCCCCGCAAGATCGCCCATTTTTTCCCGAATGAGGCCGCGTTGCAGGTAGAATTGGAAAAAGCGGTTGTTGAGGTCGAGTGCCCGGTTGCTGCTGGCAAGGGCCTTGCCGTAATCCCCCTGCTGGAAGTAAGCCTCTCCTTGCAGGCCGAGGAACAGCGCCTCCCTCGGCTCAATTTGCATGGCTTCGGAAGCAAGGGCAAGGGCCTTGGTGATGTCCCCTTTTTTCAAGGCAAGAACGCCGTTGTCATATGCCTTGTAGGCCGGGGCGTTTTCATGGATGTATTTTATTTTTTCCCGGTAGCGCTTTTCGCCGATCTCACCTCCCGGTTTGAGGCTTTGGGCGGTACGACGGTTGGCCTCGACCCGTTCCTGTGAAGGGGGATGACTGGCAAAAAGTCCGTTAAGCCAGTTGATTTTCTTTTCTCCGGACAATCTGACAAAGGTCTGTTGCAGGCTGACCGCGCTTTGTGGATCATATCCCGCCCGGGACATATAGTGCATGCCGTAATAGTCAGCCTCAAGTTCCGCTTCACGGCTGTATTTCTGGGTGATGACATTTGCGGCGAGCTGGGCGCCGCCCACGGCGATCCCGCTGTAACTGCTGTCGGCCACGGCCACGGCGGTGGCCAGTAATGCGCCCTGCATGAGCATGCCCTTTTCCATCCGCTGCGCACCGTGCCGTGCTGCGGAATGGACGATCTCGTGACTGAGCACAGCGGCCAATTCCGCCTCATTATTGAGTTCAAGCAGCAGGCCCCGGTTGATGGATATTTTCCCTCCAGGCAAGGCCCAGGCATTGGGGACGGAGTTGTTGAGCACCTTGAATTCATAAGGGAGCGGGCGATCGCTCACCCGTGCAAGTTTTTGTCCTATTTCGTCGACATATGCGGTAAGCTGCTGGTCGAGAAGGTAATCTCCCCCCTCCATCTGGCGTCCTGGTTCATACTGCTCTTTGCCGATGGCGATTTCCTGTTGCTCACCGATGAACCCGAGTTCCCTTTCGCCGGTGACCGGGTTGATGGCACAACCCGCGACACATGCCAAAAAAAGAGAAAGAAAAAGAGGGAGATATTTCATTGTATTCACCCAGGTGTTTCGGCAATAAAAAAAAGGCCGTTTCCGAAAAGGCGGCCTTTGTCACATGCTTCACTTCTCATGCTGTTCGGTGAAAATCAGACAGTGAGATCATCTCGCAGGGTTTTCCTCGGGCCGCCATGGCCGGCACTGCTCCAGTCGCGAATCGGGGCGATGACGTTCATGGCCTCCGGAGTGCCGATGCGGCCCAGCCGGTCATGAATGGACTGCCAGATGCATTCAACATCCTTGTGGATCTCGCAGCGGCCATTGACCGAACCGCCGCAGGGGCCGTTCATTAAATTTTTGGCGCAACGGGCCACCGGACAAAGACCGCCGGTCAGATGGAGCACGCAGTTGCCGCAGCCGGCGCATTGTTCGCTCCAGACGCCCTGTTCGGCGGAACCACCGAAGAAGCTGGTGTTGACCCCGGGATACACTCTGTCGGAGGGACGCAGGTTGGCGATGAAATTGACCCCGACGCCGCAGGCCATGGAAACTATGGCGTCATACTTGCCTTTCCAGTGGTCGATGGTTTCAATATATTCGCGGTCACACTGACGGACAAGAGTGCCCTCGAGGACTTCAACTTTTTTCCCCTGTTTCTGCATGCCCAAGCGAAGAAGCGAGGCCAGGATTTCCACCTCGCGCTCTCCGCCGGCGGAACAGACGGTGACGCATCCCCGGCAACCGAGGACCAGGATTTTTTCGGCATCAGCAACCATGCTGAGGATTTCATTGATCGGTTTACGTTCGGCGATAATCATTTTTTCTCCCCCTTCAGCGGGCAAGGGCCTAATTCGGTAATTCTCTTGTTCATCAGCAGGGCGCTTTCGATAAATTCAGGATGAAAGCCCCTTTCAAGATGAAACATCTCGATTCTTTCCGGTTCGATATCAAGTTCAGCCAGGGCCTTTTTGATGGCTCCGACTCTCTTTGCCGCCCGCTGGCTGCCCTTGATGTTGTGGCACTTGTCGGCCGGGCAGCCGACCACGTACACGCCGTCGGCGCCTTCCTCAAAAGCCTTGAGCAGGGTGCTTACCTGGAGTTTGCCGGTGCAGACCAGGCGGTTGATGGTGATATTGTCCGGCATGCCGTCTTGTTTCAGGCCTTCCCTGCCTTCGGCAATGGTCTGCTGGGATGTGTAATGGCAACAAAATGCCTGTATGTCAGGAGTAAAACTCATGTGCTTCTCCAATGCCTTTTAGATGCCGCAGGCGGCGATTAGTTTTTCGTCCTCGGATTCATGAAGTTTGATGGCCTGGGCGGGGCATTCGGCAACGCAGATGCCGCAGGCCCGGCAATCCCTGACGCTGATTGCGGCCACGCCCTGTCCGTCAATTTTCGGGATCTCCCAGGGGCAGACGCGGACGCAGGTCAGGCAGGAGACGCAGAGATCGCGTTCCACCCAGGCGGCCTTGCCTTTGTCGAGAAGATCCTGTTCGCTGATGATCCCTTGCTGCAGGGCCAGTTCCCGCAGGGCGTTCATGATATCGGCAAAGCGAACGTCCTGAGGGCAGACAAATACGCAGCTTCGGCAGCGTGAGCAGAACCAAAGCAGGTTGGAGTGAAGCAGTCTGTCTTTCAGTCCCATGCGGATCATGTGGATAATCTTTCTCGGGTCAAAGTCAGGTATTGCCTGGCTTACCGGGCAGATTCCGCTGCAGGCTCCACAGGAAAAACATCGGTTCAGATATTCACCACCCGGGAGGTCAGTCACTTCAGCGCTGAAGGCGGGATTGATTTCTTTACTGGCGATTCCCATTATTTTCCTCTAGTTGAAATGAAATAAATATAAAAATAGTGAAATTGCATGTGCTGCAACAGGGTACATCCCAAAAAAGCAACAGAAATGCTACTCAAAAGAAGATGGTTTGTCAACCTCAGCTGCTGTGGAAAAACAAATAACCAGTCGGGATCATAGGTATTTCTACGAGTGGGCGAGGTGCCGGCCGCTCTAGACCAGCAGGCGGAATTCGCCCTTGCCGAGCAGGTCATGCAGGTGGAGCATGCCGACCAGGCGGCCGGACTTGTCCTGTACCGGCAGGATGGTCACCTCGTAACGCTGCATAATGGACAAGGCGTCGGCGGCGAGCAGATCGTCTTCGATCGTCTTCGGCGAAGGGGTCATGACGTCGCGGGCCGTCATTGTCGTGGTGTCCACCGGTTGCGGTTTGCTGATCAACCGACGCAGGTCGCCGTCGGTGATGATGCCGCAGAGTTCCATGTCGTTGTCGGCAACAAGGACCGCGCCCAGGCTTTTTTGGTTGAGGGCTTCAATTGCCTCGCGTAATGTGGCCCCGCTGTTGACGAGGGGGATGAGGGAGCCGGTCAGCATCACCTCGCGGACTTTCACTTTCAGCCGTTCGCCAAGGCTGCCGCCGGGATGATTGCGGCGGAAATCGCTGGCGGCAAACTGTTTTTTTTCAATAAGCACCACGGCCAGTGCGTCGCCCATGGCAAGCGCCGCCGTAGTGCTGGCCGTGGGGGCGAGTCCAAGTGGGCAGGCCTCCCGGGGAACCTGGGCGGAAAGAACCACATCGGCGAATCTGGCCAGGGTCGAGTGTTTGTTGCCTGTCAGGGCGATGGTTTTCACCCCTCTTTTTTTCAGGGTGGGCAGCAGCAGTGACAATTCACTGGTTTCGCCGCTGTAGGATATGGCCAGCACCACATCGTTATGATCGACAATGCCCAGGTCGCCGTGCATTGCCTCCACCGGGTGGAGAAAAAACGAGGGGGTGCCGGTGCTGTTGAAGGTGGCGGATATTTTCTGGGCGATAATGCCTGATTTGCCGATGCCGGTAATGATGATACGGCTCGGGCAGTTCATGATCAGTGCAATGGCCCGGTTGAATTCATCGTCAAGCTGATCAAGGAGCGCGACAATGCCGTCCGCTTCAATCTGCAGCACCTCTCTGGCAAGGGGAAGAGACATGGTCTGTGCTACGCTCCGCATCCCGAGCAGAGGGAAAGTTTGTGAAAGTCTGTGTCCGGCTCCACCGGATAGCGGTTGTTGAAGCAGGCCAGGCAGAAGTTTTCCGCCGGCATGCCGGTTGACTCAACCAGCCCTTCGAGGCTCAGGTAATGGAGGGAGTCGAGTTCCAGGTACTGACGGATTTCGTCAATTGATTTGTTGGCGGCAATGAGCTGGACCTGGGAGGGGAAGTCGATGCCGTAGTAGCAGGGATAACGGGTCGGGGGGCAGCTGACCATCATGTGCACCTCCTTGACCCCTGATTTGCGCAGTGAGCGGATACGGCTGCGGCCGGTGGTGCCCCGGATAATGGAGTCTTCAATGATGATCACCCGTTTTCCCCGCAGGAAAGAACGCACCGGATTGAGTTTGACCCGGACGGAGAAGTCGCGCATGGATTGGGAGGGTTGAATAAAGGTGCGTCCCACATAATGGTTGCGGATCACTCCCATTTCCATGGGGATGCCGGACTCCTGGGAATAACCGATGGCCGCATAATTCCCGGAGTCGGGAAAGGGCATGACGAAATCGGCGTCCACTTTGCATTCCCGTGCAAGAATCTGGCCCATTTTTTTGCGGCAGCTGTAAACATTGAGGCCGAAAATATCACTGTCCGGGCGGGCAAAATATACTTGTTCGAAAATACAGTAACTCGGGGTGCATTTTTCCTGGAGAAAGAAAGATTCAATGCCGTTTTGATCAATGATAAGCACTTCGCCCGGTTCAACATCCCGCATGTAGTTCGCCTCGATGAGATCAAGGGCGCAGGTTTCGGAGGCGACCACATAGGCGCCGTTGGACTTCTTGCCGAGGCAGAGAGGCCGAAAACCGTTGGGGTCGCGAACAGCGACCATTTTGTCTCGGGTCATGAGCAGAATGGAATAGGCCCCTTTGATGCGACGGAAGGTTTCGCCGATCGCTTCGGGAAAGGGGAGATGGCTCATTGAGGCAAGGAGGTGCACAACCACTTCGCTGTCCATGGTGGATTGAAAGATCGAGCCGTTCTGTTCCAGTTCATCCTTGAGTTTGCGGATATTGACCAGGTTGCCGTTGTGGGCCACGGCGAAAAAGCGATCGCGGTGCCGGGCGGTAAATGGTTGGGCGTTGACAATGGTCGACGAGCCGGTTGTTGAATACCGGACATGGCCCACAGCCATGTGGCCGTGCAGTCGTTGCAGGTTCTTTTCGGTGAAAACCTCGGAGACAAGCCCCATGGCTTTGTGTTCGAAGATCTGATTGCCGTCGCTGGTAACAATGCCGGCACTTTCCTGGCCGCGATGCTGCAGGGCGTAAAGTCCGAAATAGGCGAGTTTGGCGGAGTCGGGGTGCCCGAAAATGCCGCAGATGCCGCATTCTTCCTTGGGGCGCGATGAGGCTGCGTGAAGAGCCATGTTTTTCCCTCTTTTGTTCAAAGCGGTTCGTAATCGTATGCTATTTAATGTTCCGCGTATCAATTCGCGTTCGGAAAATAATGGACGAGGTTATGAAGTAAACAATATATGCTCAAAAAAAAATTGTTACTTTACCCCCATTATTGCGAAAAAGAAATGATTTTTTGGTGCGGGAGCGGGCCGGTGGAATTTTTCGCGTCTCTTTCGGCGCAGGTCTTCGTGGGAGAGTTGAAGGCCTGCGCGCCTCTTTTCAGCCGGTCAAATCCGGAAAGCCCGTGATTTCTATACGTCAATAGTGTGGTTGATTTCGATCTGATGTTTTTTTAACCTTTTCCAGAGAGTGACCCGGCTGATGCCGAGGATGCGGGCGGCTTCGGATTTGTTGCCGTCCGCGGCCTTCAGTGCCTGGAGCAGCCGCTGGCGCTCGTTTTCCGCCTTGTTGATTCTGGATTTGACCTGCGGGATATTTAATATTTTCGGGTGGCCGGCAAAATGTGAAGGAAGGTGGTCGGGAAGAATGAGGCCGCCGGGGCAAAGGACATAGGCATATTCAATGACGTTGATAAGTTCTCTGACGTTGCCGGGCCAGTTGTACCGGACGAGGAGCTCCATTGTTTCCCGCGAGACGCCGTGTATCTCTTTGCCGGTCTTCAGGGAGGTCCGCTCGATGAAAGTTTCTACCAGCAGGGGAATATCCTCTTTTCTTTCCCGCAGGGAGGGGGTGCAGATGGGAATGACGCCGATGCGGTAATAGAGGTCTTCCCGAAAAAGTCCTTCCTTGATCAATTTCTGTAGATTTTTGTTTGTTGCGGAGATGATTCGGACATTGATGGGGATGGGTTGATGGTCGCCGACCCGCTCTATTTCCTGTTCCTGGAGAACGCGCAACAGTTTGGTTTGCAGGGGAGGGGGCATGTCGCCGATTTCGTCGAGAAAAATGACCCCGCCGTCGGCAGCCTCAAAACGGCCGACGCGATCGGACTGGGCGCCGGTAAAAGCCCCCCTGGCATGCCCAAAAAGTTCACTTTCAAGCAGGTTCTCGTTCAGCGCCGCGCAGTTGACCTTGATATAGGGCTTGTCTCTTCTGCTGCTTAATCTGTGCAGCGCCGAGGCGATGAGTTCCTTGCCCGTGCCGCTTTCGCCGTAAATGATGGCTGGTGAATCCGATTGCGCCGCGCTTCTGGTGAGGTCGAAGAGCTTGCGCATCATGGGGGTATTGCCTATCAGTCCCTGGAATCCCTCTTCGTGATGCAGATGCCGTTTGAGAAAACTGATGACCCTGTCCTTTTCCTCAATCGCGCTCATGTCGGTAAGGTTTTCCACTCCGGCCAGGATGTTGCCGGCATCGTCTCTTAATATGGCGGCATTTTTGAAGACCGAGACCAGGGAGCCGTCCTTGCGGCGAAATGCGCATTTCAGGGCCCGCACCTCGCCGCTCTGGAAAAGGCCGCAAAATTTCCCCTTCCCCTTTTGTTTTGCACCGAAACAGGAATCGCATTCCAGTATATCGCATTTTTTGCCGATCAATTCCTCTTTTGTATACTGCAGCATCTCTTCCAGTGCCTTGTTAATATAAAGAATCCTGCCCGATGAATTAATCAGCATGAGGCCTTCGCTCATTGTTTCGATGATTTTATAGCTGTTTTCCTTTGAAAAAAGGTCGATCATGGCTTCCTCCGGGGGGGTAATGTTTCCGGGATGTTACCAGATGTTAATTGTTAATGCACGTGTTAATCATGTGTTAATCGTGTTAACCTGTGAACGTTGTGTTTTTGCGGGGAGAAGAATCAGAGGTCGGGATGGCCCTGGTAACATATGAGAAATAAAGGATAAAAAAAATATTTAAACAACTTACTGGGTTTTGGGTTAAAAATTGCTTTAATGGGCGGCATCACTGGAAGGGGTGATTTTTTTGAGAGTGTACAATGTGTAATACAGTCGCGTCGTGCCGGTTAAGCGGCAGGACAAATCAAGAAAATTAGGAGGGAATTCAAAGAATGAAAAAGTACAACAGGTTGTTTTCACTGTGTCTGGTTGCTGCATTTGCCGTCCCGGTTGCGGCCAATGCCAATGAAAACCATAAGGAAATCAGCGGGCCTTTTGCCACACCCATGGATGTGACCAAAAAATGCCTTGAGTGTCACGAGGATGCAGCCAGGGATGTGATGGCCACATCCCACTGGACCTGGAGCCTGGAGCAGGATGTGCCGGGACAGGGCAAGGTGCAACGGGGGAAAAAAGACGTTATTAATAATTTCTGCATTTCCATCAACTCGAACTGGCCGCGCTGTACGAGCTGCCATGTCGGCTATGGCTGGAAGGATGCGAATTTTGATTTCAGCGATGAAAGCCGGGTGGACTGCCTCATCTGCCATGATACGACCGGAACCTACGTCAAGCCGCCGGCCGGAGCAGGCATGCCGGCGGGATTTACCGGCAAGCCCGGTATGGACAAACAGCCCGTTGACCTGGTGAAGGTCGCCCGGAATGTCGGTAAGCCGGAGCGGGAGGATTGTCTCGGCTGCCATGCCAATGGCGGCGGCGGCAATAACGTCAAGCACGGGGATATCGATCAGTCGCTGATCATGCCGACGAAAGAGATCGATTTTCATATGGGCACCGACAGTCTGAATTTCACCTGTCAGGAGTGCCATTCCGGCTCAGGCCATCATCTTCGCGGCAACGCGTTGCTTGTTTCCCCGGCCGGCAATAATCCGGTCACCTGTACTCAATGCCATGAGGAAAAACCCCATGCCGAGTCCCTGTTGAATAATCATGTGGACACGGTTTCCTGTCAGGCCTGCCATATCCCGGTCTTTGCCAAGAAGGATGCCACCAAGATGAGCTGGGATTGGTCGCAGGCCAAGAAGATGCCGAAGGAACAGGCCGAGGAAAAAGATGCCCATGGCCATGCGGTTTTTCTGGCGAACAAAGGTCGTTTCGTCTATGAGGAAAAGGTCGTGCCGACCTATGCCTGGTACAACGGCAGCGCCGGTGCGTACAAGCTGGGGGACAAAATTGATCCGGCCGAGGTGACCAGGTTGAATTACCCGCTGGGCGATATCCATGACGCCGGAGCCAAGATTCACCCATTCAAGGTGCATACGGGCAAGCAGATTTATGATGTCAAAAATAAATATTTCATTACGCCGAAGGTTTTCGGGTTTCCGGGTGACGAGGACGCCTTCTGGGTGGGCTTTGACTGGAACAAGGCTTCCGCCGCCGGCATGAAGGAAAGCGGCCTTGATTACAGCGGAGAGTACGGCTTTGCCCCGACAGTGACTTACTGGCCGATTAATCATATGGTTTCCGCCAAAAACGAGGCGGTTGGGTGTCTCGACTGTCACGGCGACAAGGGCCGCATGGATTGGAAAGCCCTGGGGTATGCCGGAGATCCCATGGTGACCAAAGGCGCGGGCCGGGCAAAAAAATAATTTTCACATTGCCCTTTGCGGTTTGACTGCTATGATAAAGCCGGGTCCCTTTTGCTGGGGCTCGGTTTTTTTTTGTTGTTCCGGCGCTTGAACGTGAAGGAGGAGGATACATGGCAGAAAATGTAGATGATATTACCATTGATTATGAAGAGGACGGCGTTTTGATCGTTAAGGAGATTGATAAGGTCGTTCTCTCCAAAGGCGCATGGTCGACGATAATTTTCCGTTACCAGCAGTGGGATCGTAAAAAAGAGGAATACAGCGACGACCGCTATACCATCCGTCGCTATCGAAAAATCAGCGGCTCCTATCAGGCACAGGGCAAGTTTAATATTTCCAGCAAAGAGCAGGCGCAGAAGATTGTCGCTGCCTTGCAGGGCTGGATTTCTTGATCAGGTCGGCTGTTGTAACGGATTGGTTCGGCGGAACCGGATGCTGCTTGAGCTGGAAACGTTTTGGAAATAGCGGTCCGCCCCTGGAAAATATTTGCGATAAAGATTATAGTAATGAAGAGCATGGGAGCGGGGAGCATGTCCATTTCGCCGCCATCCGGCTCTCCGTGAAGTTCTGATCCCCGGCGGAGCCCGGTGTGTCCGGGGAAGCGAGGAGGAGAAAGTGAAGACCGATTTCAGGATAGATTGTATCAGTCTGACCGCGGCCCATTTCATGACCTTTCCCCAGACGCCGCAGAGCGAGAAGATTCTGCAGCAGAATTACAATGATCAAAGTGACCGGGCGCAGGCCGTAAAGTCCGCTATCGGCAACGAAGCCAGGGAAAAGGCCATGTCGAGGGTGACAGGCGGCGGGTTCAGTGCTTATATTTGAGCCATGAGCGCAGATTGTCGCAGCGTGGGCGATTCTCGCGCAGGTGGGTTGCGAAGGGTCTGTTTTCTCTTGACAGCGGGCAATGAGGGAATTACAAAAAAAATCACAAATGCCTTAGGGTGAGGTTTTTTATGAAGTTCTGGTGGTCGAAAAAAAAATGTTCCCGGCAAGGAGGCAAATGCCCTCAGGGTAACTGCGGCAAGAAATGTCAGGCGTTAAGCGACATTTCCCCGGGGAAATGCGTGTGCGTGAAAAGGCATCACTCCTGTGGCGCGGTTCGGCAGCGGCTTCTTGACCTCGGCATCATCCCGTCGGTAAAAATCAATGTTGTCAATCGTGCTCCTCTTGGCGGTCCTCTTCAGTTGCGCATCGGCGAGTCCAATCTTGTTCTCAGCATGTCCGAGGCTGCCCTGATCGAAGTTGAAGTCTGATTTTCCTTTCTTTTTCGTTGTCTTTCTTTTCTTTCCCTCTTTGAAAAAACGTTCAGATAGGCTAGTTTATATGGTATGTTGAAAAAAATCTCGGGTGTTTTTTTGTTGTTCCATGCCAATCAACGGGAAGACGCTTCAGATGAGCGGAATCTGCGTAAACGGAGATGAGTAGGTTATGACGGGTGTTGCTGCTGAGCAGGAGCTGTATCAGGCCTGCCGGATCATATTCGGGCCGAATCTTGCCGTATCACGAGAATTTCTTGAATATATTCAGCTTTCCGGCGTGAAAAGCGCTTTCCGGAAAAAGGCGATGGAGACACATCCCGACCGGTTGACGGGACAGGATGAGTTGGCCAGGCGACAAGGCGCCCGTCTTTTTCATGCCGTCAAAATCGCCTATGAGCAGTTGACCCGCTATGTCGATGCCCGGGACAAGGGTTTCCGCTTTCCCGGCCTCAGTCCTGCCTGTGCCCCGCACTTCTCCGGTGTCACAAGAAATTGCGGTCGCCAAACCGCGTCCCATTGGTCAGGCGCTTCATCGGCGAAACCTGGTTTTGCTGCCGGGAAAGCCTCACGGCAAGCTTTTTACGGCAGGAACCTTTATCAGGGGCGTATCCCTGAACGGCGGCTTCTTTTCGGACAATACCTCTATTACGCGGGCCAGGTGTCCTGGCAGGATCTGAATCAGGCTCTTCTGTGGCAACGGGCGCAGCGTCCCCGCCTGGGAGAGATTGCCCGGGAGCGCGGCTGGTTGCGCCGTGAAGATATCCTGACCGTGTTGCGGTCCGCTGTTCAAGCCTCGCGACCGTTTGGTGAGCGGGCATTGGGCCTGGGACTGTTGACCCATTCCCAGCTTCAGCTTCTCCTTTTTGAGCAAAAACGGCGCCATCAAAGGGTTGGCGAGTACTTCGTCCTGCACCGCATCATGAGCCGGCCCCAGCTTCAGCTTCTTCTCTCCCGCTTTAACCGGCACAATGCAATGCATGCCCGGTCCCGTCGTTTCTCCGTGAAATAGTGATATATAACAATCTTATATATCTCATTGTCGTTATTTTTGTCCTTTCCACCAATGGTGTACCGGAAGTTCCCCAGTTCGGTCCGCTGTCGTTTCTTTTGCTTTTCTGTCTGAAAGCTCTGGGTTTTGTGCTGGTGGTCCGGATTTTGTTGCAGGGCAAAAGGATCACCCAGGCGGCTGATTATTTTGCCGCTGAACAGAAGCTGTCAATTATGGCCATTATCTGGCTGGCGGTTGATGTCTATTTTCTTGACTGCCAGTATTACTTTGCCCTGATACCGGGCAGTGCGCGACTGCCCATCCTGGTCAGCATCTGCGGCATCATGCTCTTTTTTTTCTATCTCAGCATCTTGTGGCTGGGGGCGCGACGGCAATATGGGCGCATTTTCGGTCGCAACTATGCAGCCGGTGCCTTTGTCACAATCAATCTGAAGAACAATATCCCCATTATTCTTCCCTGGCTGCTCCTTTCCCTGTTGGCCGATCTGTTGCTGTTGCTGCCTTTTCCAGGAATAAAAAGGTTTTTTCATTCCTCCTGGGGCGAGCCGCTTTTTTTTCTGGTCTTTTTTATCTTGCTCGCCGTTGTCCTGCCCGGCATTATCACCCGCTTGTGGGGATGCCGGCCCATGGAACCCGGGCCGGTCCGCAACCATGTTGAGGCGTTCTGCCGCAGGCTGCGGCTGCAATATGCCGATATCCTCATCTGGCCCCTGTTTGAAGGGCAGGTGCTCACCGCCGGGGTCATGGGCATGACCAAACGCTTCCGTTATCTGCTGTTTACCCCGGCGCTGCTTGACAGCATGACCGTTGACGAGGTGGACGGGGTGATGGCCCATGAGATCGGCCATGTGAAACGATATCATCTCCAGCTTTATATGGTGCTCCTCCTCGGATTCAGCCTCATCGCCCAGCTCGGCACCTATGTCTTTATGTATCTGTTGTTGCAATCAAGCTATTTTTATCAGCTGACCGCCTTTTTGGGCAAGAAAACCGACGTGGTGCTGATTTTTTTCAGCTCCTTCGGGTTGCTTGTGCTGCTGATTCTGTATTTTCGCTATGTGTTCGGATTTTTCATGCGGAACTTTGAACGCCAGGCTGATCTCTATGCCATGGAGAGTCTCGGCGCCAGCCGGGGAATAATCAATGCCCTGGAAAAAGTGGCCTGGCTCTCCGGCAACATCCGGGACCTGCCCAGCTGGCACCACTTCGGCATCGGTGAACGGGTTGATTTTCTGCAGCGTTGCGAAAAAGAGCCGAGGCATATTTATCGTCATCATCGCAAGGTGTATGGGGCCTTGCTGGCCTATCTCGCCGTTCTTGTGCTGACCGGTTTTACCCTGTGGAAAATGCCCAGTGATCTGCTGGAGCGAGCGCCCCTTGATCATCTTGCCAAGCTGTATCAGGAAAAGACGGTGGAAGAACCGCAAAACCCGCTGTGGTTCCACCTTTTAGGTGATCTGCAACAGGGACGGCATCATTACCGGGAGGCGGTGGCCGCCTACGAAAAGGCACTGGCTCTGGCCCCGGAACATCCTGAGGTGCTTAATAACTTCGCCTGGGTGCTTCTGACTGCAACCGATGCCGGCGTGCGTGATCCGGCCAAGGCTTTGATGCTGGCGCGAATTGCGGCGGCCCAACGGCCGGCCGGCTATATTCTTGATACCCTGGCCACGGCTTACTGGCAGAACGGTTTTCCGGAAATGGCGCAGCAGATGGAGCAGGAGGCCATTCGGGTCGATCCGGAGCATCGGAATTATTATGAAAAGCAGTTGCAGCGGTTTTCCGGGGGAACTGAGGAAACACGATGAGTGAAGTCAAAACGGGCAAGGCCCACCCAGGCGGCGGCCTTGTCCTGCTTTATACCGGCGACGGCAAAGGGAAGTCAACCGCTGCTTTTGGTCAGGCGATGCGTGCCGCCGGCCATGGCATGAAGGTTTGCATTATCCAGTTCATCAAGGGAAAATGGCAGACCGGCGAGGCAATGAGCTTTGCCCGGCTGGCCGACAGGGTGGAGTTTCATGTCAAGGGCAGCGGCTTTACCTGGTTGAGCGATGATAAGTCGGCAGCGATCCGGGCGGCTGAAGAGGCCTTTGCTTTTGCCGCGGAAAAAATTATGAGTAACCGTTTCGACATGGTTGTGCTTGATGAACTGACCTATCTCATCACCTACGGCATGGTGGCGGAAAACGAGGTGCTTGAGCTGATCAAACGGCGGCCGGCCGCGCTGCATCTGGTGATCACCGGGCGGGGGGCAAGCGAAAATTTGATGAATGCCGCGGATCTTGTTTCCGAAATCAGGATGATCAAGCATCCCTATGAAAAGGGGATTGAAGCAAGGAAAGGAATCGAATTTTGACCGCCATGGCGGTCAAGGGATTTCTTTGTCGGTTTTTCCTGCCGGGGCGGGTGGGGTGGCAAAGTCGAGCAGCCTCAGGTCGTGACCGCTGACTAAGGCCCGGCCAAGGATTGCACCGATACAACGTGCTTGCTCGAGTTGCCCTTTGTCGTGCCCGTAGCGTGGATAATATTTGCCGATGAGCCGTGACTTTTCCGGCGATTTACCGGCAAGTTTCAGGAAAACTCCCAGGGTGCGCCACGGCTCCTTGCTGGGGTGGGTGAAAATGATCCGGTTCACCACCCTTGCCCCTTTTTTTCGCAGCAACCGCCGCAGGCCGAACCAGTGCAGGCGCCAATACCCTCGGCAGGAGATGAGGGGAATCACCTTGCGGCCGGTAAAGAGCTGTTCCCCGTCCCGGTCAAGCAGCGAAAGAACCGGCCCGCTGGGGTGATATGACCAGGTGGGACCGGCAAGGAGGACCAGGTCGTACGGCGACCAGCATTTCTCCGCCAGGGGTGCAATGGGAACGCGCATTCTGAAGAAGGTGAGCAGCATCATTGCCACGGTGGCCCGTACTGATCCCAAGGGAAAACGGATGGGCTTGATCGGTCTCAGCCGTTCAATGGTGACGGATACGCCGGTGGTTTCAAGACCGCTTGCCAGTCGGGCGAGCAGATTGCTTGTCTGACCGCTCAGGGAAAAACAGATGATCAGGATTTTTTTTGCAGCTGATTTTTCCATGGCCTGAGATATTACCCTATGAAAAGGAATTTTTCATTATGGAAAAAATGTATGATGTCGTCATCGTCGGCGCCGGGATTTCCGGGCTGGCCACTGCCCATTTTCTCAAAAAACAGGCTCCTGGTTTGCGTGTTCTGCTGCTTGAGCAGAGCGACCGGGCCGGCGGTGCCATCCGTTCGTTCCGGCAAGACGGTTTCCTGGCCGAATGGGGCCCCCACGGTTTTCTTGACAATGCTCCGGAGAGCCGGGAAATCATGGAGGATACCGGACTTTATCAGGAGGCGCAGCAGGCGCCGCTCGGTGATTTTCACCGTTATGTCTGCCATCGCGGCAGGCTGGTGCAGATTCCGCAGAAACCGGGAAAAATCTTGAGCACTCCCTTGTTGTCTCCTTGGGATAAAATCAGGGTGCTGGGTGATTTGTGGATCAAGCCGGACCCCCGGGATCAGACAATCGGCCAGTGGGCGGCAAGGCGTTTCGGAAAAGGGATCCTGCCGCTGGTCGATGCAGCGGTTACCGGGAGTTTCTCCGGTGATTTCAATCTGTTGAGTATCGATGCGGTGATGCCTGGGGTGCGAAGACTGGAGCAGGAACATGGTTCCTTGATCCGTGGGCTTTTTAAAAAGATGAAGGCGGCAAAATCCAAGGACAAGGGGCGGCTGCCCGCCATGAATAATTTTCCCCAGGGGCTTGAGCGGCTGGTGGAGGTCATGGCCAAGGAAAAGGATATCCGGTTCAATGCCGGGGTGCGCGGGTTGACCAGGGAGCAGAGCGGCTGGCGCCTTGTCACGGCAGACAGCGAGGTGCGGGCGACAAATCTTGTCATGGCCCTGCCGGTAAACAGCAGCCTGCCCCTGTTGACCCCTTTCGGCGCTCCACCCTTGCCGGAGGTGCCGGTCTCCACCATTTGCAATGTGGTGCTGGGTTTTGACGACAGTGCCAAAGTGCCTGCCGGGTTCGGCTATCTTGCGCCCGAGAGTGAAAAGAGGTTTACCCTGGGAGTTCTCTTTTCATCCCACATGTTTCCCAATCGCGCCCCAAAAGGCAAGGTGCTGCTGGAAGCCCTGGTGGGTGGTCGCAGGCATCCCGAGCGGCTCGCCCTGGCTGATGAGGAGATAATCGCTTCCGTCCTCCGTGATATTTCCCGGTTGCTGGAACTGCCCGAGAAACCGGTCTTTGCGAAAGTTCTCCGTCCTTCCGGCGGCATTCCCCAACTGGAAATGGGTCACCCGAAAATGCTTGCCTACCGCGGCGAGATCGAAAAAAACAACCAGGGACTCTATGTCTGCGGTTTCGGCTGGGACGGCATCGGCATCAACGATATGATCAAATCGGCCAAGAAAGCTGCCGCATCGATCAGTGCCGGTGGACGAAAAGCGGAAGAGGCTGCGCCGGTGAAACCGGTTTATTTCTAGAGGTTCGGAGACAGAAGTTTGCAGTTGCCGGTTTGCGGTTGATGGCTTGAGGCATTTCAACAAGAAATGATTCTTTAACCGGCACCTGTCTGATTATCTGTTCATCACAGAAACTTTTTTTCCAGCCGGTCCTCAAGAAGCTCGACCTGGCGCCTGAGGCTGGTGTTGCGTGTCCTTTTATCGGTGATCGCCCTGATGGAATGAACCACGGTGGAGTGATCCCGGTTGAAGGCCTTGCCGATGTCGGTCAACGGCATATCCGTATATTTGCGCGACAGATACATGGCAATCTGCCGGGGGAGCGAGATGGACTGCTTGCGGGTTTTGGACTGCAGCTCGGCAACGTCGATTTTGAATTGCGTTGCGATGAAATCCCGGATGACAACCGGCGAAAGTGTTCTGCTTTGGCCGATAATGTTGCTCAGTGTTTCCTTGAGCATGCCGAAATCCGGTTCCGCCTTCAGCAGCGAACATTGGGCCTTGAGGCTGACAATGGCGCTTTCCACCTGGCGGATGTCGCCTTTGATGTGTTCCGCAAGATAAACAACCTGCTCTTCGTTTAAGCACAGATCCTTGATTTCCGCCTTGCGGCGGATGATTTTGATCCGCGTTTCCATGGTGGGCGGATTGATGGTCGTCACCATGCCGGAAAGAAGCCGGGAGCGGATGCCGGAATCGATGTCGGGAATTTCCTTGGGCCCCAAGGAGCTGGTGAAAATGATTTTTTTGCCGGTTTCAAGGAGAATATCAAGGGCCTCGGAAAGCTCCGCCTGGGTTTTCAGGCGTCCCGCCAGGGTATGGACATCCTCGATAAGAAGCACATCACATTGTTTGTGATATTTATTCTTAAAGTCATTCATGGTGTTGTTTTTGATGTTTTTCACCATTTCCGAGGTCAACTGCTGGGCGGACAGATAGTTGAGCCTGGTTGCCGGTTTATTTTCAATAATATGATGGGCAACCGCATGGGTCAGATGACTTTTGCCCAGGCCCGTCCCTGCTTTTAAATAGAGACAGTTGCCGAAGGCGGTGTCGTTCATGGCGATATCGGCGCAGGCGGAATGCGCCATGAAATTACAGCTGCCGACAATAAATTCATTAAAGGTGAAACGGGGATGCAGGGTTCTGATGCTTGATTTCACCTTTGGCATATCCGGCAAACGCAAGGCTTGCCGCGGAGCGGAGAGCAGGGCCTGCGGGGTCGACTGGCCGTTTGTCTGAAAAACGATTTTGAGATCGTTTCGGTCCAGTAGGTGCAGGGCGTCCTGGATGTTTGCGCTGTATTTGTCCGCAACCCAGGAGCTGAAAAAACTGTCCGGGCAGCTCAGTTCAAGAGTCGAATTGTCATTTTCTTTTCCTGATAATGGGGCAATCCAGAGCGAATATGCCGTTTCTGGCAGTTTTTCCGATAAAATTTCTTTAATTTTTTCCCAGAGCATGGATGTTCCCGAGGTCGTTTGGAGATTCTATAAATGAAGAATAAAATATTATGATCAGATAAGGAGATCGTTTCTTTTGTGTTTGCTTTTATAAAAAAAAACGGTCTGCTGTCAAAGACGTTTCTGCCTGATTTCCGGAAATAAAAGTTAAAGTTATCAACACTCTGTATTCCCTTGCGAGACGGGGGGAGACAGCCGGTCGACCGCTAACCGCCAATAAAAACGTGTTTTTTGGAACCTCTTGGGAAAACTCTTTGAAATCAGGGGGTCGGCGCCCTTGCCCCCCTTTTTCGTGGTATTTAATCGTTTTCTGAATATATCTTTTTCTCGTTATTTCTCGTTTTTCCTGATTAATGCTCATTTTTTTCTAACTACCCGTGACTGCATGGATATTTTTTTTCGCCTTTTTCTTTGATCAAATCGGCGGAAAAAAGGTTGATTTTGTTTCATTGTGTGTCTGTTGTGGCGGGGTGGATGATCGGAGTGGCAATGTGTTGGAAAAATGACGAAAAGTGAGAATTTTCAAAAGGAACTTGTTAAAAAAAGGCCATTTTGATATGATAAGAGTTGAAAAAATGACATAAGAGGTTCCGGCTGTCTTCCGCGTTTCCAGCCGGATGAAAGATTCACTTTTGGCGAAAAGAAACGGAGGTCATGATGTATTCCTGTCCGGCAAAAAAAGTAGTATCCTCGGAAGAAGCAGCCCGTTACACGTCTTATTCACTCAGTAATTTTCATAAGATCAGGCAGATTCATCGTCTTACCCGGCAACAGCGGTTTGCCGTTGATGTTGTCGGCCGAGTTCTTCCCTTTAAGACAAACAGTTACGTTGTCAATAATCTGATCAACTGGGACAATGTCCCGAATGATCCGGTCTTTATCCTTAATTTCCCCCAGGAGGAAATGCTGTTGCCGCACCATTTCGCGCAAATGGCTTCGCTTGTGCAAAACGGTGCGGCGCAAAAGGAAATCAGCGCCTGCTCAAATAAAATTCGTTTGGAATTGAATCCCCATGCCGCCGGTCAGCTTGAGCATAATCGACCGTCGTTGAACGGCAGGGTGCTGCAGGGGATGCAGCATAAATATAAGGAAACGGTTCTCTGCTTTCCCAGTCAGGGGCAGACATGCCACGCCTATTGCACCTTCTGTTTCCGCTGGCCCCAGTTCGTCGGTATTGATGAATTACGTTTTGCCATGCGGGAGGCTGATGATCTGGTGCGCTATGTGGCAACCCATCCCGAGGTAACGGATGTCATTTTCACCGGCGGCGACCCGCTGGTCATGCGGGCCGGAGTTCTTTCTTCCTACCTGCGAGCGTTGATTAACGCCGATCTGCCGCACCTGCGCACTATCCGCATCGGCACCAAGACCCTTTCCTATTGGCCGCAACGGTATGTGTGCGACAAGGATGCGGGGGAGCTGCTTGGCCTTTTTGAAGAGGTTGTTGCCGCCGGCAAACATCTGGCAATAATGGCCCACTTCAATGTGCCGCAGGAGCTGGAAACCGACATCGCGCGTCAGGCGATCAGCCACATTCGTTCGACAGGCGCGCAGATCCGCACCCAGTCGCCTCTTCTCCGTCATATTAATGATACGCCGGAGAGCTGGATGCGGCTGTGGAAGGAACAGGTCAATCTCGGCTGTATCCCGTATTATATGTTCGTTGCTCGGGATACGGGCGCCCATCACTATTTCGGCCTGCCGTTGCATCGGGCCTGGAGGATATTCCGTACCGCGTATAAGCAGGTGAGCGGCATTGCCCGCACCGTGCGGGGGCCCAGCATGTCCGCCTTGCCCGGGAAGATACAGATTCTCGGCGTTGCCGATATTTCGGATGAAAAGGTTTTTGTCCTGCAGATGCTTCAGGGCCGCAACCCTGACTGGGTTGCCCGTCCCTTCTTTGCCGCGTATGACGAGCGGGCGACCTGGCTTGATGAACTTCGGCCGGCTTGCGGCGAAGAAACTTTCTTTTTTGAGCGCGATTCGGATTATCCCCAGGGGAACAGGCTTCATCTGGTCTGATCCATGCAGGAAAGGGCGTCGCTGATTGCTGCGGCCAGTTGATGAACGGTGTAGGGTTTGCGCAGAAAGCCTGATGCGCCTCGTTCAATGGCCCGGTGCACCTCGTCGCCGGGTGAAAAGCCGCTGGTCAAAAGCGCTTTCTGGCCGGGGTGCAGTGTGAGGATTTCTTCATAGGTTTCCCGGCCGCCCATGCCGGGAGGCATGATCATATCGAGCAGCACAAGGTCGATCGTGTTGCCTTTCATAAATGCGACCGCCTCTTCGCCGCTCGCGACCGCCCGAGGAGCGTACCCGAGACGGGTGAGCATGCTTGTCGCAATCATCCGCTGCTGTTCGTCGTCATCCACCACCAGAACGTTTTCGCCATGTCCGATGGCGAGACTTTGCTTTTCCGTCTGGGAGGGAGGCCGGCTGGTGGAATCCGTGCTTGCCGGCAGTTGGATTTCAAAGGTCGTGCCCCCTGGGCTGCTCGCTACCTCCACCGTGCCCCCATGCTCCTGGACGACGTTCCATACCACGGCAAGCCCGAGTCCGGTGCCGCTTCTTCCCATGATTTTACTGGAATAAAATGGTTCGAAGATCCTTTCCAGATCCTCACGTTCTATTCCCGGTCCATTGTCGCTGATTCGAAGATGAATTCTGGCTGAACAGCCCTGGTCACGGGAGGAATCCACTGATGTTGAAATGCAGATCGTCCCCGGACCGTTAATGGCTTCGACGGCATTGGTGACGAGATTCATCAGTGCCTTGGTGATCTGTACCGGCGAACCGGACAGGACGGCTGCTTGCTCTGTCAGGTCGGTGCGGATGGAAATTGCCGGATAACGGTTGCTGAGTTGGCTGAATTCCGGAGAACCCAGGTATTGCTCGATGATGCGGTTCAGATCAACGGGTTCCTTTCTTTGGGCAATGCCGCGGGCCACGGTGAGCAGGTCGTCGACAATGGCCGCCGCCCTGTTGCCGGCCTGCTTGATGGTGGTCAGCGGTCTGCGCATGGGGCTGTCTTCCGGCTGGTCAAGCAGAAGCATGTCCGGGTAGGAGACGATGCCGGCCAGGATGTTGTTCAGGTCATGGGCAACGCCGCCCGCCATCATGCCGATGGCCTCCATTTTTTGAGCGCGATGCAGGCGGGCTTGCACTTCCTGCCGTTCCATTTGCGCCATCTTCCGCTCGGTTATGTCAAAAACAAGAACATGAAACGCCTTGCGGTCATTGTCCCAGTTAATGACCTGGCCGTGGATTTCATACCATTTGTCCTCGGCCTTCCTCTCGCAGGTATAGCCGCCGCCGGGTTGATCGGCATCAAGGAGAAACCGTCTGTCAATGCAGCAGGAACAGACTCCTTCATGGTCGTTCTCTCCGAAAATTTCAAAACATTTCCTGCCGACAATATCGCCGAAACGTTCACGGGCAAAGCGATTGATGAACAGGATTTCATGGGTGAGAAAATCCGATACATAAACGATATTGTCCAGTCCATCCACGATGCCGGCAAAGCGGCGATAGGCGTTGGTGAGGGATTCCTTGGAACGCTGTAGTTCCGCCATGGCCTCCTGCTTTCGGTAAACAGCGGCGGCAAACAGCAGCACGGCCATGATGGTGCCGATAATCAGGAAGGTTTCCATCTGTTGGTATTGCCTTTGCTTGGCGTCGGCAAGGTTTTCGAAACTGGAGAGGCGCTGCCTGCTGTTGAAAAAGAGCTGGTTGGCGTTTTCGTGCATGCGGATAAAGCTGGGCGAGGCGTTTTTCAGAAAACCCTTGATAGCCTTGATTGATCCTGTCCAGACTGCGTCGTAGGCTTTTTCCTGATGCTTGTCCCGGGTTTTGCTCAATTCGAGCAAGATGGCCGTTTTTTCCGCTATGTCGGCCAGTTTCGGGCGCAGGTCGATGATTTCGAGAATGTATGTTTCCTTGCGGTTCGGCTGATAATGGAGGGTGGTGACCATTTCATCCCGCTCCGGCAGGTTGAGCGGCATGTGGAAATCAATGGTGCCGCCCTTTTCAATGATGTGCAGTGAATGGTTGACCTGGGCAAGAAGGGCGAGAATCTCATCGCGCAGCAGTTGCTGGGTTCCCGGATCGGTCGAGGTGGGCAGGCGATAAAAAAGGGCCTCGACCTGGCGCAGATCGGAGATGATCATTTCGCCGATGGCAATGCGGTTATGCTCATTTTCCGCCTGGGTTTCCAGCTTGGCCTTCAGGTTGATAAAGAGACTGTGCTGCAGGAGCAACAGGCTGAAACCGGCGAGAAAGATGGCCAGCAGGGCGTAGAGTCCTTTGCCGGATAGGGAGGAGGCGCTCATGGCGTGGCCTTTTTTTACTTGAAACCGTGGTCGGCAAAGATCTTCTTGCCCTGTTCCGAACCGGCCAGGTCGAGAAAGCTGCGGGCAATGTCCGGGTATGGCGAGAATGTCAGCAGACCGAGGATCAGCTTATGGGGCGGCGCCATGTCTTCATCGAGCTGCAGCGCCTCCATGAACGGTTTGTTTTCTTCCCAGAGGGAGGTGGCGTACCAGTTGAGGACGAGGTCCGCCTTTTGTTCCTTCAGGGCCTGGACCATTCCTTTGGAGTCGGCGGTCAGGTAAAGGGCATTTTCCAGCGCTTGCTGGTAAATGGCGATTCTGCTCAGGATACGTTCCGTTTCTTTGCCGATGCTGCCGTTTTCAGCTGAACCGAGGACAACCCGGTATTTCTTGTCGAGCAGATTGTTGACATCGGCTGTGATGCTCAGGGGATTGCCCTTCTGGACAATGAGCGCGGCGCGGTTATAACCGACATGGACGGTTTCTTTCACCCAGCCTTTTTCCATGCAGGTTTTCATGTAAGATTCCGAGCCGGCAAGGAAAAGGTCGCCGACCATGTTGGCTTCGATGCTCCGCAGCAGAGCCCCTGAGCCCTGTTTGGTTATTTTTATTGTGCAGTTGTGTTTTTGCTCGATGATCTGAGCTATTTCCTGCATGGGACGGATCATGGTGATGCCGCAATAGATCAGCAGTTCTTTTCTGGGCGCCGCCTCTTCCGCGTTCCGGCAGCCGGCTGTCAGAAGCATGGATAACAAAGTGAAATAAAAAATAATTTTTCTCATGGGAAGCCTGGGTTGAGCTGTAAAGGAAACGGGCATCATTTCGTTCAGCACGTTTCCCCTATGATAGGGGCAAATGAACGGATATGTAAATATCCTTATAGCATGAAATTTATGAAAAAAGGTGGGAAAATGCAAGATGAGTCGGGGGGATGGGAAGGATAATTTTTTGCATTGAGCGAAGGGCGGTATTACCATTTAGAAAAAGAGACGGGGGAAGCGTTGTCGGAAAACCGCTAAATGCATCATTATGGTAACCCGGGCCTTTTTGCCGCTGACCAGGTGAAGTGGAAAATTTTTATTGAGCGATGGCGTAAGGAGACGCAATGGATATCAAAGGTAAAAAAATAGAGGAACATCTCATCAGCCGGGAGCCTTTTTATCTGCCCCAGAAAAACGAATTGACCGTGGCCATGGTTGCTTACGCCAACGGACTTCCCCTTTTGCTGAAAGGCCCCACCGGCAGCGGGAAAACCAGATTCATGCAGTTTCTGGCCTGGAAGCTGAAACGGCCCCTGATTACCGTTTCCTGTCATGATGATCTGTCCACCAGCGATCTGGTGGGGCGCTACCTGATCCGGGGAGGGGAGACGTTCTGGGTTGACGGGCCCATGACGCTGGCGGTGCGGCACGGCGCCATCTGCTATCTCGATGAGGTGGTGGAGGCGCGCAAGGACACCACCGTCGTCATCCACCCCCTGGCGGACGACCGGCGGCAGCTTGCCATTGAAAAACGAGGGGAGCTGCTGGACGCACCGCCTGAGTTCATGCTGGCCGTTTCCTATAACCCCGGGTATCAGTCGGTGCTCAAAGACATGAAACAGTCGACCAGGCAGCGTTTTGTCGCCCTTGAGCTCAATTATCCGCCTGCGGAACTGGAAACGAAAATCGTCGTCCGGGAGGCGGGGGTGGATGAAAAAACGGCGGCTGCATTGGTGCGTATCGCGGCAATGACTCGCGGCCTGAAGGATTCGGGCTTGCAGGAGGGGGCGAGTACCAGGCTGTTGGTGCATGCCGGTCTGCTCATCCGGGACGGTATCGTCCCCCGCGATGCCTGCGATGTGACCATAACCCAGGCGCTCACCGATGATGAAGAGCTGGCCGGTGCCATCAATGAAATGATCAGTTCCGTTTTGTGAGTCCGGCTTATGGATAAGAGGGTTGCGGCAAGATTACAGAGGGTCATCCCGGAGCATGAACTGAACTCATGGGAACGGGAGCAGCTGCTGGAACAGCTGTCGGCTTATGACCCGCAGCGGCAGGAGGCTGTGCTGGTTCAGGTCGGGATTTTGTGGCCGGTCAGCCATTCCCTCTGTTTCGCGTTTCTGGAGCAGCTTGAGGCCGGACTCGCCTGTCTTGATGCACAGCAGCTGCCGGAATGGGTCAAGGGGATCCTGGCGGCCTACGAGGCGGATGGACTCCGCGCCGCCCGGCTTTACATGGCTGATGTTGAGAACAATTTTCTCTGCCGCTTGCGGGGAGAAAACGGTCTGACCTTTGCCGAGGCCCAGGGAAGGCTTCTGCCCTATCTGCGGGGGCTTGCCGGCAGGAACCTGCAGCTTGCGACCGGGGAAGAGGCGGCCACTGATACCGAGACCATCTTTCTGCCCCGGGAGGTGACTTTTTTCCAGAACAGAGACGATAACTTCCGGGTATTCAAGCTTCTCGCTTCTTTCCAATGGGCCTTTATTCATCAGGATCTCTATTGCCACCGGCACGACACGGCAAACGCTCTTGCCGCGGGCTTCGCGGCAGGGGATGCATCCTTGGAACAGGCGGATGTGCTGGAATTATTCCTCAAACAATTTCCCCACCGGCAACTGGCAGGGGATATTTATCATCTGCTGCAGAGCGTGCGGGCCTCGTTTTTTCTGCAGTCCCATCTGCCGGGGCTGATGCGTGATGCCCGGCCTTTTTTTGCCTTGCAGCTGGAAGATCTGTCCCGGCTGCCGTTGCCCGAGGGTGCCGCAGCTTCCCTGCATGCGGTTCGCCTGTGGCTGCTTGCCCGTCTGGCGGGTGGGCAATGTTCGAGCAGGAGTGCTGCGGCGGCGCGGCTGATTGCCCGTTTGCCGGATGGGATGACTTCCATGGCGGAAGTTTTTTCCCTCACCGCTGAATTTTACGAACTGCTCCGGCCGGCGGCAAAGGACTATGACCCGCTCCCCCCCCTGGTTTTTCAGGGGACGTTGCAGACGCAGGCCGCGCACCGGGCACGTCTTGCCCGCCGGGAGGCGCGAAAGCAGAAGTTTATCGAGGGCCTGGCGGCAATTCTCCCCCCGGAGTCCGGAAAAAAGAAGCAAACAACAGAGGATCAGCCGGAAAAGAGACAGCCCGCGGCTAATGTTCTCGAGGGGGGAGCAAATGTTTCCCCCATGCAGCCCCAGGGCGGCAAGGACGAAGACGAGGAAAAGCAGATTGCCGGGGAACCCCGTTTTATCTGCCTTGATGATGAAAAGCTTGCGTTGCCGGAGGAATTGAAGAACCTGGCCCGTGAAATCGAGGACGATCTCGGCGGGCTCCCCGCTTTTTATATTGCCAGCGCCGGTATGAAGGCCGGCAGCCGGGGGAAAAGTCCCCTGGCTGCTTTTGAGTCCGAGGATGGATCTGCCCTGCGGGGGGAATTGCTCTATGACGAGTGGGATTATCGCAGACAGGGTTTTCGCAAAGACTGGTGCCGCCTGATCCGCAAAAAACTGCACCCGGTCAAGGGAACCTTTGTCAACAACACCATGGACACCTATCGCGGCCAGATCATCCAGCTGAAGCGGCAATTTGAGATGATGCAGACCCGGCACCGCTTCGTCAAAAGGCAGCGGGACGGCGATGAAATTGATGTGGATGCCCTGATCGAGGCCCATGCCGATGTCAAGGCCGGTCATGTGCCGTCCGAACGGTTATTTGTTCGGCTGCTGCGGGACGAACGGGACATCGCCGCCCTGTTTCTGGTGGATATGTCGTCCTCGACGGAAGGCTGGGTGGGAACGGCCCTGAAGGAGTCACTGGTGCTGCTCAGCGAGGCGTTGGAATCCCTGGGCGACCGTTATGCCATCCACGGGTTTTCCGGCATGCGCCGAACCCGCAGCGAGGTGTATCATGTCAAGGGCTTTGATGAACCCTATTCGGATGAGATAAAAGGGCGCATTGCCGCCATCGCCCCCATTGATTATACCCGCATGGGACCGCCCATCCGGCATTTCACCGCCGAGCTTGCCGAAGTCGATGCCAAGGTGCGCCTTTTGATACTGCTGACCGACGGCAAACCGGAGGATTATGATGACTACAAAGGCGAATACGCCATTGAGGATACGCGCCACGCGCTTCTTGAGGCCAAGGCGGCGGGTATCCATCCGTTTTGCATCACCATTGACCGGGAGGCGCAGGATTACATGGCCCATATGTTCGGCAAAATCAACTACACCTTTATTGACGACGTGCGCAAGCTTCCCCTGCGGGTCCCGGAAATTTATCGGGCCATCACCAGTTGAACTCTGCTTACGTGCCTGGATCGACCAGGTAATCCTTCAGCTTTTCCAGCAGCGATTCGGGTAAATCCTCGCCATAAAGGAAGGCCTGGGCCTCTTCGCCGGTTATCTGCTGTTTGACGTCAATCGGCAGAGAGCGAAGTATCGCCATTCTCTGCGGATCCGGTTTGCCCTTGGGGTGGTTTTTGGTATCCATTTGAGCCTCTTGCAAAATGACGAGAGGTTTTATATGGAGATTATTTTCTCATAATATATTGAAATAATTGAACTTCATGGCATTTCCCGGTATAGTTTTGTATCCAGCAAAACAAACCAGGAGGATGCCATGAAGCTCGCGGATAAAATATCATGGTTGATGGGTTATGTCCAAAGAAGTCTGTTTCCCCATCTGAACCAATGTTTGAAAACATCGCTTACCGAGCAGGAAGAGCGACTGGTATCAATTCTGGAGATTCTCCAGATTGAGCAGTATGTTCCAAGGAGCGGGACTCGCTATCGCTGGCCAGGGCGTAATCCTCTTGACCGGAAGGCCATGGCCCGGTCGTTCGTGGCGAAGGCGCTCTATCGCCATCCGACGACCAGTGATTTGATCCGCGCCTTGCGGTCAGCAGAGAACCTGCGGCGCATATGTGGGTTCGTGGCTTCCGGAGATATTCCGTCGGAGTCAACATTCTCGCGGGCCTTCGCCGAATTTGCCGCCGGCGGGCTTGGCAGCCGGGTTCACGATGCGCTGGTGGAGGGATACCTTGCGGGAGAGCTTGTCGGTCACATAAGCCGGGATTCCACGGCCATTACCGGTCGCGAGAAACCGGCGAAAAAGGTGGCCGAAGAGCCGAGGAAGCCCCGCAAGAGAGGGCGGCCGGCCAAGGGTGAGCAGCGGGAGCCTGTCGTCGAGAAGCGGCTTGACCGTCAAGTCCGGTTGACTGCGGAGGAAGCTATCCGTGAGCTGCCGGTCACCTGCGACCGTGGAACCAAGAAGAATGCCAAGGGATACAAAACGTCCTGGAATGGCTACAAGCTGCATTTGGACACAAACGATGCGGGGCTGCCGATCAGTGCCCTTGTCACCTCTGCTTCGCTGCATGACAGCCAGGTAGCCATTCCGCTGATCAAGTTGACCAGCAGGAAGGTGACGTACCTCTACGACTTGATGGATGCGGCGTACGATGCCAAGCGGATCGAGGAGACCAGCCGGCAATTTGGGCATGTTCCGATCACGGATAAAAATGGGCGAGGCCATGATATCGTTCCCATGGCGCCCCACGAAGCTGAGCGTTATAAAATCCGGTCCACTGCGGAACGGGCAAACAGCCGGTTGAAAGAAGACTTCGGTGCCAACAACGTCATGGTCAAAGGACACAGCAAGGTAACCCAGCACCTGATGTTTGGAGTCATCGTACTGTTTGCGGATCAGCTTCTGCGTCTACTCGGTTAGGTTGTCAAAGATCAAAAAAATGAAAACTGCGCGAGAAGTATGCCCGCCATGGCATAATATTCACAAAAAAACAGTAAAATGAGCATTGACAGGCAAAAAAAACGATATGACAATTTGGCCACGATTTATAAGCTGCTCATTTTGCAAAAGGCTCATTTGTCTGCTCAAAAGGTAATGATCCGGTAGCCGTTGTTCAGGTAATGCGCCATGGAGGGATGGCCGCTGATGTGGCCCACCAGGGGCAGGCCTTCGGCCAGAACCGCCTCGGCGACGTTCATTTTGGCCGAACAGGCCTTGCAGACCGCAACAATCAGATCTTTTTCCCTGGCCTTTCGATAGAGCGGGGTAAGCATGTGTCCTTCCCGGCTCATCACCGGCACCAGCGTCACCGCCTCTCCCTCCAGAACGATTTTCCCTTCTCTGCCCTGTTCATGCAGGTCAAGGGCGTTTAAAAGAACATGGATAAAGCATAATGGATCGCCTCGAAAGGCAAAGAGAATGATTTTTTCTTCCATGGCGTGCTCCCCGGATGTGAAGATTGCGGCTCGGTTATCGGCCTGTTGGGAAAATTCTATCAGGATTGACGGCGCATGGGAAGATTCTTTTCTTCAGGCGACCAGGAGAACGATGGCGCACAAGGCCAGCAGCAGTCCGAAAATCTGATGCAGGGTGAGGGGTTCCTTGAGAAAAATCGCGGCCAGAAGGATGGTAATCAGCGGGTAAAGGGCGGTAAGGCTCACCACCAGGGAAATTTTTCCCTTTTGCGCGGCGGCGAAGAAGAAAAGGGTGCCTGCCATGCCGGCAATGCCGGTCAGGACGGCGAACAGCACACCTTTTGGATGATGCGGTGGATGGAAATCCACAAGGCAAAGCGTCACCACTCCCACCAGCAGCGCCCCGCCCACTTCGTAGATCAGGGCGCTCTGGGGAGAGATGTAGCTGACGGCGATTTTGGGGAAAAATCCCCAGAAACCGTAAAATATCAAAGCCAGCAATGCCGGGAAAAGCCAGTTGTCCATGCCGGAAGCGTTTTCCTTTGCCCGCGTCGATGCCTGTTTTTTATCTGACGCCCCAGATATCCTTGTCGCCCTTATCGTCAAGGCCGAAGGTTGTGTCCGGCGTATAGATGATTACCTGATTGCCCTCGCCCCGCCGGATAACGGTCTTGGTCAGCCGGGAATACCAGATCCCCAGTTTGTTCCCCTGGTCGTCAAGAATAACGGCGCCCTTGTACATGTTTCTGAAGCGGTACCTGTTGTCGATCCGTTCCATCCAGCCGGTGAGCTGTTTTGCCGTGATATCTGATTTTTTCCAGAGGCTCGGCGCCAGCTGGTAGGCGTTGTCGATCGCCATGATGGCATCGGGTTCGGCATCCGGGCCGATATAATAGTAACTGTGGTTTTCAAGAATACGGCCGGATTCGAACACCTCGTTCACCGACATCTGGAAATCAAAACGGCCGTATGGGCCTCCTCCGCAGCCGCCAAACAGGAAAAGAGCGGCAAGGACCCCCGCCATGAGCGGCATGCGGGAAAAAAAGGATGACACTGTCATGTTTGTCTTCATACTTCCTCCTTATTATGGCGAAACGGCGGCGGATGAAGCAGGTGCGCCTCCGCTGGTTTTCTCAAAAAAACGAATCTTTTGAGAATGGTTCTTTTCTCAATTATAAGAACGGGTAACAAAAGTTCAATGGGTCCCTTCATGTTTGCCGCCGCATCCCGCGCAATGTCGGTTTGCGAAGAAAAATAACCTCGACCGGCAGCACGGCAGGGAAGACCGGCATGCTGAAATGGCACATGAAATGGCCGAAGCCGGTGAGGATCATGATGGACTGCGCATTGGTCTTCATCGGCGGTCGGCGGGCCTCAGCTCCACCAGGGTGGCGCCCCAGCCACTCCTGTCTTCATGAGCCAGCCGGAAGGAGAGGACCTCGGGCATCCTCTCAAGCAGGGCGTGCACCGTGCGCAGCATGGTTCCGGTTCCCTTGCCGTGGATGATACGGATCTGCAGCAGATTCTTGTGCCGGCAGGCCGCTATGTAATCGGGTATCAGTTTTTTCACATCCCTGGGCTGAAAGGTGTGCAGGTCGAGTATGCCGTCAATGGGCAGTTCAATCGGTTCAAGTTCGTCAATCATGATTTATTGCAACCTTGTCGGCGGAAGATAAGACAAAAATATCGATTGGTAAGGGCATGGGCAAAGAAGCTGCAAATTCAGGCCGAATGCAACGTTTTTTGCCCCGGCAAAATTAATTTACTTCCGATCCGGGAATACTGATATAATTTTTTGGCAAAAGAAAATGATTCTTGAGTGTTCATGCCTGTTGCGGCAATGGTGCGCTCCCGGCATGAAGGGATGGAGATTATGTGTTCCGCCCCTGGCGCGGGCGGGAAATGGAAGGAGAAAAGAACATGAGCCGATATTATTACGAAATATTTACCGTGGCCATGGCCAAGCATACCCGGAGGCCCTGTTGCGATGGGCGATGACAAGGAAAAACAGAGAATTCTTTTTCTCGGATCAAATGTCAAGATCCGCAATCTGCCGATAAAGGAAGTCAGCCTGATCGAGGAGGGCAGCCTGCCCGCTTACGGCTATAATCCGGGAGATTTCGTTGAATTGCTTGCCGGCAAGGTGGCGGTGGAAAACGGCAGACTGGACCAGAGCCTTACCTGGCTCGCCTCCTATCTCACCGCCGGCAACCTGAGCCCCCGGGTCACCACCATAACCTATGGGGAACAGAAGGATATTTTTCAGATTTTCCGCAAGCGGCAACGGCCGGAAATCGACAAGGATCACGGCTGGTTCATGGTGCATCAGATTCTTCCTTTTGCCGGACGCGGGGAAGACGAGAAGGCCCTGGCCATAACCGGTGAAAACCGGGAAAAGATGAGCGGCCATGACGGCATCATGGTGATTGACGACGGCGGCCGACCGCCGGGAATCGCCGCCGAGCTGAAGGAGATGAATCCCGGGGCCTGGGTGATCGCCATGGGGATCAGCGTTGCCTACTGGACCGAATGGGCCGAGCATTTCGGGGAGAATTTCGTTTTGTTCGGCCGTTTGTCCGATCTCGAAACAACCCGCATGGAAATGGACAGCTCCGTGGTCTGGGAGTCCATTGTCGCCATGGCCCTGCGCGCCCTGCGCTCGCCCGAGGTCGGCATCTGGGACGAAAGGCGGGGCCGTTTCCGTTGCCACACCATGATCGAGATGTTTCCCAATGGGTTGCTTTACGTCAGCCCGGAAAATGTCTTTTTCCGGCACAGGGAAGGGAGCCTGCCGGAAAAGAGTTCGCCCCGCCAGAAAGGATCCGTGCCTGCTTACGACACCATGGTCACCTCCATGCTGGCCATGGATTATATCCGCCAGGGGCGACTGGTGGGTGGCCGGCGTTTTTTCAGCGATTTTTCCAAACGGACCCTGCTGCACTGGCAGTTGCTTTACGAAAACGGCTATTATTTCTCCGATTCGCTTGAGCTGCCAAACCTTGATTTTACCTCAACCTTTCCGGGCGGCTGCCCATGCTCCTTCCTGGATGACAATGATCCTTTTTTCATTGAGCTGCCGCCGTTTTCTCCGGAATTTGACCGGAGCCTTGAGCTGGTGTCGGCCCAGGAGTGGACCCGGCAGAAAATGGCGGGCTTGCGGGCTTTTTTCGATCAAAGCGGACGGGTTTCCCCCTGCGGGAAACCCGCCTTGCCCGGACTTGCACCGCTTGGCTACCTGGATGTCATCCTCGAGGTTCTGCATTATCTGAAAGAGGAGGTGAGCCGCAAAAGCGGCTTCGCCAACCTGCGCATGTTTAACGTCGGTCACCTGCGGACCACCGATCCGGCGGAAATCGGGCCGATTCTGACCCTGCAGTCGGTGATGGATTCCTATGTGACGAAAGAGAGCTATCAGCGGCCGCTCTGCATCGGCGTTTTCGGCCCTCCGGGATCGGGGAAATCTTTTGCCGTCAAGGAAGTGGCCAAGGTTATCGGCCGGAAATTCGATCGGGATCCCTTTGATTTTTTTGAATTCAACCTGACCCAGTTCGCCGAACCGGATGAGATCAATTCCGCCATCGATCTGGTGCGGGCCTCGGTGGCCAAGGGCAAGGTGCCCATCACCTTCTGGGATGAATTTGACTGTCGCTACGACGGTCATGAGTTCGGCTATCTCCGCTATTTTCTTCCGTCCATGCAGGATGGCGTTACCTACGTGCACGGCATCCCGTATTATATCGGCCGCTCCATTTTCGTTTTTGCCGGCGGGGTGAAGACGAGCTGGCAGGCGATGGAGGATCTGCTCGGCAAGGCCACTCCCCAGGAGCTGCAGCTGGCAAAGACCTTGAAGATTCCTGATTTCATGAGCAGGCTGCGGGTGGTGCTCGATATCGACGGCATCGACATCCCGCAAGAGCTGCTGCGGGATTCCGCTTCCGGCGTCGAACTCGAAGAACTGCGCCGAATTTTGCTGAAAAGGGCCTTTATCATCGCCCATCAGATGGATACCCACTGGAAAAAGGCGGCGCGCAAGACCTCCGGACTCCTGCTGCGTCTGCTCATTGCCCAGTATAAATTCGGCGCCCGTTCCATCGAGGCGGTGATCGAGGCCAGCCGCGCCGCCGAGCGACTTGTCTACGGATTGCCGGAACTGATCGGGCCGTCCGGCGCCCGCATTCATGCCGACTGGCGGGTTGATCTTGAACGTCGGCTTGATCAGGTGCGAAAGAAGCAGGGATTGCGGTCCGTCTGGTAAAAAAAACGGGCCGTAAAGGGATAAAAAAAACGTAAAAATTGACTTGATGAATCGATCCGGATAGGGTAAATATCACCTTTCCCAAACAGGCACCCGTAGCTCAGCTGGATAGAGTACCGGACTACGAATCCGATGGTCGCATGTTCGAATCATGCCGGGTGCGCCATGACAATTTCAAGCCCTTAGCTCATTGCGAGTTAAGGGCTTTTTTGTTGTGGATATCGGTTTTGCCGAAAACTTGCCCAAATTGTTTTTTTGTCGTTTCTTTCCATTTGTTACTTAATACTGCTGTCCGCTGTATCAAAGGCGCTTGTGTCTGAAATCTTGAGGGCATTTTCAACGTGGTCCGGGAAATGAAATGCGGTGAGCAACTGCTGGAGACCTGCGGCGCTGCCATACCCGGATAAGCAAAACAGATCAATACATTCCCTAGCGCTATCCTCGTTCACGATTTTTCAACCAAAAAAAGTCGAGTAACACACCAGGTTGATCGTCATAAATTGATGGAGGAATGTCCTTTTCCTTACTTTGCCTGCGGAAGTTGTTCATTTTGTTTTTGCGAGGCAAGATGCTCGATCAGGATGCGGCGCACCTCTTCAATGGTGAACGGGTGCAGCTGGCAGGAGTGCTCACTCCTGACGATGAACTCCGAATCCATCCCCTCCAGATGGGCACTGCTGTATTTGACCACGCCGTCGTCGCCATCCGGCGGGGTGGCTTCTTCGTCCTTGATGGCGATAATCGAATGCCCATGGATGCCGGGCGCCAGGGGGATATCGGCCAATGCCTGGAGGAGAGGGTTTTCGGGTGACATGCCGTCGGCGCTGGTAATGGTTCTTCCCTTCAGTTGACTTTTGACATTGTCGGTCAACAGTTCGTGCAGATCAGTGACTTTGGTGAGCAGGGTGGCCGGCAGTTTTACCAGTTTTGCGATGAGATTCCGCACCAGATGCGTGCTGAGGAAGCTTCCGCGGTGCGGCGTGGCAATGAAGACAACCCGTTTTACAAAAGGGACCGGTTTCACGACCAACAACTCGCGGATCAGCTTCTTGTTTTTCTCCGACGTTCTGATATCCTTGATTTCCTTTCCCATTACCGCCTGCACCAGCTTTTCGCCCGTATCGACGGCGGTGAGTTTGGTCAAAAGGCCGCCCTGGCTATGGCCGACGACCACCATTTGCCGCAGTGCCGGATCCTTGCCGTCCGGATCAAGTGCCGCCGCCTTTTCCCGCAGTGCGCTCCGCAGATCGCCTGCCGACATGGCAATGACGTTGTTGCTTTTGTAGATGAAGTACCAGAACTGGAAATTCTTCCTGATCGTTGCATCATTGTACAGGGTATTGAACATTTCGGACCACCAGGCCGGGCTGCTGGCCGTACCGTGCACCAGGACCAAGGGAATGCGGCCCGGCTGATATGTGCCGATCTGATAGAGACCATTGGGAAGAGCGAGGAACGTATCGCTGAAAAAAGAACCGATGCCGAAGGACCACAGTTGCGACCCTTCCAGTTTGTAGGCGAGGGTTGTTGTGAGATCGGCCTCAAGGGGGATTTTTTTCTCTTTGACGGTAATCTCACTGTCGTCAAAGGTGGAATAGAATTCGAGTGCTGCCTGTCCACCACCATTACTGAATTCGGCCAGCTTGCTCTCCACCCTCAGAAAAACCGTCAGCGGAGCAACCTGACCGCCCAAAAGAAAGCCAGGGACCTTTTTTTTGATTCCTATCAGCGGCAGTCCCATTCCTGAATTTCTGTTTCTGACGCTGAAGCCCCGCACGGCAAACTTGGCGGCAGGCTCGAATTTTTCGAAATCGGCAAAATTCAAAGAGAACGCGGACATGTTCAACGAAATGGTCAGATTCCCAATGGGGAGCGTGCGAGACTGTGCCTCAAGCACCAGCTGCCCATTTTCGCCTGTGGCAAATCCGCGCCACAGGGAAAAATTGTAGAGGTCGCTGGCCGTCCGCAGGCGCGGGTCCAATGCATGGGGCGGGGGCTCGGGGCCCTCGCTGAAAAGAAAATGGTAGGAAGAGATCGCCGCCAGGAGGAAATAGTCCGCCGCCAGCTTCTTTTTCGCGGGGTCAACGCTTTTGGCCAGCTTGTCGCCATGGAGGTAAGATGTTTCCGCCAGGGCGAAGAGTATGTCGCGTCGATCGTCGGTGATGGCTTTTTCGTACAGGGTTGCGATGACCTTGGCCGGTTCTTTTTTGAATTTCTTCAAAAGATTGAAGCGATTCAGGACGAGGTTGGTGTCATCACCGGCGACTCCGGCGCTCAAAGGGTTGGCATAGGTATCATGGTATGCCTCCCGGGGAGAAACAATGTTGACGCCGACCGGGGTGGCGCACCCTGCCAGAGTGAGACAGAGCAGGAACAGCGCGACATGCACGAAGCTGATTTTCATGGTGTGCCTCCCGACAATCCGACCCTTATGAGTTGTGAGAACTCAGGGACATTGCCGATCCTTTGTGCCCGTTTGTTGATCAGGCTTTGTTTTTTCAATTCGGCAAAAGGCAGGGACCGGTTCAACATGCCCCGCTCGTACAGCATCTCATCGGCATAGCCGTTGACAATAATCCGCCAGTCAAAACGGGCATCCGGGTTGAACGGGGCGGTATGGCGACGGATAGTGGTCGTGCAGTTGCTGCCGATTGCCCGGTACCATTCGGGACGATCCTTCAGGTTGTTGACTTCGCGCAGGTAATCGAGAAAAACCTTGCGGGCGAAATCCATCGGGACATTGAGGCGATAAAGGTAGACATCCTCGCCCTTGCGGAAATTGGTTCGGAGACGGACCAGGTCGTGTTCATCGGCAATCACATAGGTCAGCTCGAACTGTTTGAAAAAACCCTTGACGGCGGAATAGTCCTCGCCGATCTCTTTTCTCGTCTCAACGGAAAAACAGAGGTAATTGCCGTCCGCGAAACCGAAGCTGAGCATGGTGTGGGCGATATGCGGAGATCCCCAGTAAATCAGGAAGAGATCAACGCTCTTCAGTTTTTGCAGGTCAAATTCCCGATCATAATGGCGAACCGTGAAATCCGTTTCCGTGCGGTAGTCGCAGTTGCGGATGTTGTGGACCGTGACACGATCGCCGCTGACCTCGGCCCAGGGGAGCACCGCCACATCCGGCTGCCAGTTCCGGTTGTTGGACGGCGGAATCAGCAGCCACCAGGCAGTGAACACCAGCGCGAACAGCAACACGAAAACGCCCCAGGCCCGGCGTTTGCCCTTGCGGAGTCCGGCGCCGATGAGAACCAGGGCCGCCAAGGCGAAGAGGCCGCCGGCTATCGCGCCCAGCGCGTCCGGCAAAGGAGAGTAATAGATGGCCAACGTTCCCAGGCCACCCATGAGGGCAAGGGCGAGAACGGCCGCGGCCAGGCCGAACATTTTGACTATTTTTGCCATTGCGCCGCCTTTCGGGACAAGCCGCTTATTTGCAACGATTCTTTAATCACGATATGACTCCGGTAGTATTCCTTGACCCGGCCGCCGCAGACGCAACTGCATCGTTCCCGTATCGAAGTGCAGGTCGATGTAAAATTCGCCGCCCAGCAGACCAAACAGCTGGAAGGTCTTGACCACCAGTCCGGCGCCATTGTCACCGTGCAAATATTCGTACAAAAGGATGAGATCGCGTCGGTGGGATCGGCCTGGAACTTCTCCGTGCCGCCGTAGACCGGGGGGCGACTATTGACGCGCTTCATCCAAACGTTGACGGAAGCGTTTCGCCCAGAAATCAAAGGCGGCCCTGGTGTCGTCCCACTTGCCGCGGAAGACCGCCTTGCCGCCCTGCCGACGATCAACGGCCGCAGCCAGACGCTCGCCGGTGGTGGAATCGAGCAGTTCGAACTCCGTGCCGGCCTCGCCGGTGCCAAGGTTGTCGTCACTGACTGCCTTGGTCGCGCCGGCAACAGCAAGCCCCACCGGATTGATGGTCGACAAGGCATTGGCCACTGGTTTGGACGGTTTTATATCGGTGATGGCGATTCGCACCCGGAGGACGTCGGGGCCGGGTTGATCGACAATTTCATAGCCGCTCCTGACCGCCTCGATGAGGGCGTTCTGGTAGTAGTCGGTCAGCTCCTTGAGGATGGTCGGATCAATGGCCTGGTAATCGGCATTGTCGCTGAGCAGCACCAGGATCCGCTCGAACATCAGCTTGTTGTAAGGTTTCAGGGTGGCGCCGGGCTTTATGTACAGCAGGGCCGCGCGGTCATCGCCGCCCGGCCGAAGCTGGCTGTAGTCGCCAAGGAAGCCGCTTTGTTTCACCGATTTCATGCCGCTGGCCGCACAGCCGGCAAGCAGCACGGCACTGATCAGGACGCACAGGATCCCATAAGAAGACTTTTTCATGTTTTCACTCCTTTTTTAAGGTTATGCCGGTAAATAGGGTAAATACCGGACGGTTCAATCTGGTCTGTCAACCTCCCGCGGAAATCGTCAGGACCGGCGCGCCATCTTTCACTCCAGGCTCCGTGAGGGTCATGATGAACATCAGGAATGAAAAGAGTTTTTTGGACGGATAGTCCCGATCGTCGACCCAGAACCAATGCCCCCGATACGGCACGGAGACGAAGGCGTCTGCAGGCTTCTCCGCTGAGGAGATGATGTGGATCAGCGGCTTGCTGAAACCCGCGCCTTCGGTGGTCATGGTCGGGCTGGTCCGTTGTTCGCCGACATCTTGGACAGGAACCTCGATGGTCGAGGAGATATCGCTGAGGATCTCTATGATCGAGCGGGTCAGCAAAGCAATTTCGCGATCGTGGGACGATGCCGACCCGTAGATCACCTGAAATTCACCCGCCTCTTGCCCGAGGCCGAGTATCTGCCGCACATCGGCAGTCAATTGTGAGAGCTGGGCTGATTCAGTTTTGCGGAACATCATGAGCAGGGCAGCCTGTTCATCAACTTTCGTGACCCGCAGGGCGACGGCACCGGAAGACTGGATCGCTTGCAGTTTTTCCAGCAAGGGGCTGAATTCAGGATCAGCCGCATGCATCCGGGCAGAGCCGCCGAATTGGTTACGGACACCATTGACAGCGTGGACCATGAGTCGGAAGACCAGGGCAATGGGATAACCGCCTTCGACCATTGCCATGACCGTGGCGGGGGAAATAGGCGTCATCAGGCTGCGGGCGAACTTCTCGCCGGTCAGGAGATTGTAGGTAACCGTCGGGCGATCATAGTAACTTGTGATGCCGCCTAATTCCTGACGGTTTCCCTGTGGCGGAAAGGACCAGCCAAGGGTGCCGCGCAGTTCCGTTTGCACGGAGTATTGATTGGTAATTGACGTGACATCGAGGAAGATCGGCACGTCGCCATAACGGATTTTGACGATATTGAGCAACATCTGACGCTTCCACGAGTCGGCAACCGCCGTGGTGTAATCAAAGCGGTCACGGGCAATAGTTGCCGGGCCGATGACGGAACAGCCGGCAAAAGCCGGCAACGTCAGCAGCAGGATTATGCCCGCAATCCACTGTTGGCGATGCGATGCGTGATATGCAGCCATCAATCGGCACGCTTTCGTAATCATGGTTTTTTTACCGTTTCAGAAGCGCAATTCGGCGGTGAGCGCAACGATATGAATCGCCACGTTGTCATAGGTTCCGGCAACCCGTCCGGCCAGGGGGCCGCGTTCTACGTCCATGTCCAGATCCCCTCCCCATGCCAGTTCATAGGCCATTCCCAGCGTTACGTTGCTGGACCAGTCGTAACTGCCGCCGAGTGCAAAGCGCCAGGTTTCTCCGACCGGCAGGGTGGGACCGAGATCGTCTTCGTCGAGCATGGCACTGTCATAGGCGATGCCGGCCGACAGCAGCCATGGCGTGGAAAGCCGGTACTGGGTGCCGAGGGCGACATGCCAGGTGTCCCGGTAATTGAGGTCGGTGGTGAGATCAATGCTGGTGTCACTGATGGCAACGTCAACCTTGCCGAACTCCGACCAATCCTGCCAGCCCAGGTTGGCCAGCAGCGCCAAGCGGTCGTTCACTTCGTGGTAAACGCTGGACATGACCGCTTGGGGCATGGTCATGCCGAGATCGATGGTCCGCCCGCCAAGGCCGAAAATTCCTGTCAACGTGGGGCCAAAACCACTGAAATCGGCGTTGTCCGAGAAGTCCAGATCCGCTGCGGAGAGATAGGTGAGACCGAAACGGGTGCCCGGCAACGGCTCATACAGCACGCCGAGATTCAGTTGCACGGCCAGGTCTTCGTCGCTGAGTTCAAGTTGAGCATCCGGCAAGGTATCGAGCACTCGATTAATCGCCACCTTGTCCTCGAACATTCCGTAAAGCATCGCAACGCCTGCCCCCACCGAGAACCGGTCGTTGACCTTCCAGGCGATGGCCGGCTGGAAGGCGGCGGCCTGCATGGCCGTCTCCTGGACGTAATAACGGCCGACCCAATCGTCCTGGTAGTCGAGGGCAAGGCCGAAATAGCCGGTCATAGCCAGGCCGATTGCCAGTTTATCGCTGACCGGATGAACATAGAACAGCCCCCCGCCCGGCATCCAGCCGTTGCTGTCGCCGCTGTTCCCGGCCACGGTGGTGTTAGCGTCGGCGGAAAAGTCGAGGTTCATGTACATGGGTTGCGCCCCGAGCAGCAACGAGGGGCGTTCCAGCCGCGTCATCCCCGCCGGGTTGGTAAAGGCCGTGGACGCATCCTGTGCCCGGGCGGCATAGCCGGCGGCGGCCAGACCGACATCGGGACTGCCGATTTCGTAAAGGTAAAGACCGCCGGCCTGAGCGGTCGTTGACGCAAGCAACATGCCCAGCAGCCATATACCCCCTGAACGGATTGTTTTTTTCATGAGAACTCCTTTCCCTGCTTCTCGTGTTGGTAAATAGATTCCTGAAGTTATGCACCTGTCGATCTTGGTAGCGGATGCCGCCTTAACGGAATTCGCCGTGAGGCACAACACCGGTGAGCAAAACAGGCAAATCAAGCCAAATTTTAGTTGAGGAATAATCGCTTTTTCATGGCATGTCCCTTTCGTGTCTGCACCGCCGGCAACCCAAAGCGGCTAGGTGTGATTTTTTTTGACGGCAGGGTTTGCGACAGCCGTCAGCTTCGTAAAACAAACCATCATTTTTTGTCATCGTCCCGTTTTCTTGTCCGACCCGAGTCAGCCGGTTGAATTTCGTCCGGATTTCCAGTCTTTTATCCCTCGGCCGTGCGAATCACCAGCGGCCCCTTGACCGCCTTCATCACTTCTGACGCGGGATGACCGTGCTCGAGCAGGGTGGTCATCGCCTGCAGGTATTTGCGGATGTGGCGAAAAAACTTGTTGTAGCCGGTGCACAGATAGTGCAGACCCGGCTCGCCGTTCGGGGTTTGCGCGAAACGATGCTTGGGACAGCCGCCCCGGCACGCCGCCAGCACCTCGCACTCCCGGCAACAGCGGGGCAGGGCGCTTTCCTTGGCGGCGCCGAATCCGGTCCGCCACGCTTTTTCCACCATCCCGATGAGGCCGTCGGTCAGGATGTTGCCCAGTCGATAGTGGGGATAGACATAGTGGTCGCAGGCATACAGGTCGCCGTTGTGCTCGATCACCAGCGAACGTCCGCACTGCCGGGCATGGATGCACACCGGCGACGGGTTGCCGATCCAGGCGTTGAGCGCCCACTCGAAGTTCATGACAAAGGTGGTGCCGACATCATGGCGCACCCACTCTTCGTAGATGGCGATCAGAAAGTCGCCGTAACCCTCGGGAGAAACCGACCACGGAAAGACTTCGATCTGTGTTTCTTCCCGGGTCAGAACCGCCGGACCGGCCAGCCGCAGGCCCTGCTCCCGGCTGCGGGCGTCCGGCAGCCGCTCGACCACCGGCGAAAACTGGATATATTCAACGCCCTGGTCGCGCAGGAAGCGATAGACATCGAGCGGCCTGCGCTCTGTTTCGCGGGCAACGCAAGCCAGCACGTTGTACGCGACTCCATGCTTTTGCAGCAGCCGCAGACCCCGCATCACCTGCGCAAAGGACCCGTTGCCTCCACGGTCGCGGCGGTAGCGGTCATGTACCTCCTGCGGGCCGTCGAGACTGATGCCGACCAGGAAGTCGTGTTCCCGGAGAAAAACGCACCACTCGTCGGTCAGGAGGGTGCCGTTGGTCTGCAGGGCGTTGCTGATGATCTTCCGGCCGGCGAGCGGCTTCTGCAGTTCGACCACCCGGTTGAAAAAATCAAGCCCGCCGAGGGTCGGCTCGCCCCCTTGCCAGACAAAGGCCACCTCCGGCGTAGGCTGGCAGGTGACGTAGTCGGTGATGAATGCGGAAAGGACATCATCGGACATGCGATACTGTTCGCCGGAACTGAACAGCGCCTGCTTCTCGAGATAAAAGCAGTATTCGCAGTTCAGGTTGCAGGCCGGCCCGACAGGCTTGGCCACGACGTGAATCCCTTGCGCGATATTGTCTGATTTTCCTAAAGGATGACAGACCATGGTCTTTATTCTATTCAGGGAACAGGAACGTCAATTGTGCCCTGAATCCCCAATCCTCCGGGCCGTTATCCGGCGATTCAGCCCAATACTTCCCGGCCACACTGAGCTGCATAATCTGCGGACCGATCTTGAACAGTTGCGCCACCTGAGCGATCAGCGGAATTGACCACTGCTCGGCTTCCCAGTCGTAGGTGGATTCCGTGTTTAATCCAAATGTTGTTTTCGTTTTGGTGATGTAACTCACGAATGGTTGCAGGAAGGTGGCATTGATATCGGCCCGGTCGTCGTCACCGGCCACCGACCAGATATGATTGCCAAGAAAACCGATGGTCCACGGCCCGGCCTGCTTCAGCGCCACCGCCGTTGGGCCGATCCCCCACTTTTCGCCGCCGAGCACTTCGTCGGAGGCCGTCGGCAGCAGCTCGACCGGCCCCACTCCCCAGATCCAGCCCCCCGCGCTGGGGGCTTTGGGCGAGAAGAACTGGCTGGCGGTGATGTCGCCGAGACCCGACTCGTTCATGGCTTCAACCGGGAAATCCTGCTGATCAATCAGCGGCACGATGGTCCGCGTGATCATGTTCCACTCTTCGCCCAGCGAGAAGGGGATGACCGGCTGGATGTTCAGGCGGCTGACCGACGCGTCGTCGTTTATTCCGCCGTATTCGTCGTGGTTGTATTGCAGCGGCACGCTGATCAGGCTGGCGATGGGATTCGCCAGCTTCTTAGCCAGTTCCGCCGCGTTGTCTTCTTCGGCATGGGCCGGCATGGCGCAGCTTGCGATGATCGTCGCCAGTGCGATCCGCCGCCACCAAAATTTCATTCGCCTCGTTCGCATGAACTTTACTCTCCTTGCAGGCGCCGCGCGCCTTCCACAATCGGATGCCACCCGTACACCAGGGTCACCATGAACATATCCATGCTGAGGTCTTCGGGATCGTCGTCGTTCAGGGTCGATTTGTAGCCGACGGTGAGGTTCAGGTTGTCGTTGACCTGGTAGCCAAGCGTTATGCCGGCCGCCAGGTCGTCACGCTTCTCCCCAGTCACCCCGGCGATGGTCGCTTCGCCGCCGGTGTACCAGGACAGGTCCAGCGCGCCCCAGGCATGCTCGGTGAAGTCGCGCGACAGGTGCGCATCGAGCTGGAACAGGGGATCGGTCTCCATCCTCTGCCCGACAAAGTCGTCGTTGTCGCCGAACAGCCATACGGCGGGGAGCAGTTCCAGGGTTGTGCGCCGACCAGGCACCCAGGGGCCGAGCTGATAAATGATCGGCATGCCCAGGCGCCCGTACCAGCGGTTCTGACCGATATTGAGCTGCTTGTCGTTGTCGTATTCGCCGACCGGCAGCGCCAGGTCGATGAGCAGGTCGACGGAAAAGCCCGGCTCATAGCGCATGGCGTCGGGAATGCTCATTTGTGCCGGTGGGCCGAGGAGGTTGATGTTAAACTCGAGCATCGGGTCGCCGAAGCCGCTGGCCGATTCGTTGAACAAAGTAATACCGTTCCGGGTGGCATCACCCGAGATACGTCCCATGGGAACCAAAATCGCGGCCATGGCCGAGCGCTCGAGCACAGGAAAGGTCAGCGCATAGCCTGCCAGGGCCATGGAGGCGTCAAAGTCGACGGAATCGGCACCGGGAACAAGACTGGTGTGAGCAGGATCAAACGGATTGGTATTGCCGCTGATCGATTCGTAGATGAGCGGCACGGCACTGGCACCCGCCAGGGTCTTCAGGTAGAAGCGTGCCGGAACCTGGGCCGGAGACGGCTGCGGGCAAAACACGCCGATCGTGAGCATCAGCGCAATAATACGCAACAACCAGGCTACGGGATTGTTCAATCTTTTGTTATCTTGCATGGGTGAGACCTCCTTATGAATAAATGGGTGCATTTTCCTGTCGGCAATGTTCAGGGCTTTGGCTCGGCCAGCATCTCTTGGGGCGGCACGAACTGCTTCTTGTTGATCAGCGGCGGGAAGCCTTCGTCGACCGGCACGCGCGGCGGCAGCTGGTCTTCCAGGGTCTCGAAGGCAGTGCGGCTCGGCAGGATGACGTTGTTTTCCTTCGCGTAGCGGTCCCAGAGGGCGGTCAGCGCCTTCACCTTGTCCGGGTTCTCCGCGGCCAGGTCGTTGCGCTCGCCGGGATCTTTGGCGAGGTTGAAGAGCTCCCACTGCTCCTTGCCGAGGGGCTTGTACTGCCAGCGCAGCTTCCATTCCCCCTGGCGCACGGCGCGGTTACCGAAGACCTCCCAGGCCAGGTAGTCCTGCTCGCTGCGCGGTGACTCCACCTGGCCGGCCAGCAGCGGCACCCACGACTTGCCGCCGAGAGCGGGGAGCGCGTGACCGTCGAGGGTCTGCGGATAGCTGGCGCCGGCGACTTCGAGCAGGGTCGGCATGATATCGGCCACATGCAGCAGGCCGCCGTTGATGCTCCCCCTGGCGCGCTTGACCGCCGGTCCACTGACGATCAGGGCGTTGTGCACCCCCCCTTCCGCCATCCACCCCTTGTACTGGCTGAAGGGGGTCATCGACACCTGCGCCCACATCGGGCCGTAGCCGACATACGAGCCCGGGTCGCCCCAGGCGTTGGGGTGGGTCTGCGACCACTTGGCGGCGGCGTAGAGATAGTCGCGCGATCCGGGCGAGCCGGCGATCATCTGGAAGAGATCGGTCCCCTCGGCGCCGTTGTCGCCAAAGGCGATGAAGATGGTGTTGTCGTACTCGCCGATCTTCTTCAGGTAGTCGATGAGGCGGCCGACGTGGAAGTCGAGGTTTTCTACCATGCCGGCATAGAGCTCCATCTTTTTGCCGAGGATGGCCCGGGAGGCCGGGGCGAGCACCACCGGATCGGGAATGAACCACATGCGCTCGGCGAGCTGCGTCCCCGCCGGGGTGATGCCGAGCTCGATCTGGCGCTTGAGCCGCTCCTGCCGCACCGCGTCCCAGCCCTTGTCGTACTCGCCGACATGGCGCTTGCGCCACTCCTCGGGCAGATGGAAGGGGTCATGGGGCGCCTGGTGGGAGACGTAGGCGAAGAACGGCTTGCCGTCCTTGCGTCCCGCCTCGATGAAGCCGATCAGCTTGTCGGTGTAGGTCTTGGTGGCATAGTAATCCTTCGGCAGCTTCGTCAGGTAGCGCCCGTCCTCGGTGAAGACCGAGAGCGGCGCCGCGCCGGTGACGTTGGTCATGTCCCAGTAGCTCCCAGCCCCGTCGAGCAGCGAGAAGTCGCGCTCGAAGCCGCGCGCCGCCGGGATCAGATCGGGAGCCTTGCCGAGATGCCACTTACCGACCATGTAGGTGTGGTAGCCGGCGTCTTTCAGCAGCTGCGGCAGCGTCGCCACCTGCTTGCTCAGGAACCCTTCGTAGCCGGCGACTCCCATCTGGTTGGGCGCCGTCCACTCGTCCATGTTGCCGAGGCCGTTCAGGTGAGTATCAACACCGCTCAGCAGCATGGAGCGGGTCGGCGAACAGCTGGCGTGCGTGTAAAAATTGGTGAAGCGCACGCCGTCGTTCGCCAGCGAGTCGAGGTTCGGCGTCTTGATCTCGCTGCCGAACGCCCCTATGTCGGCAAAACCCAGGTCGTCACCAAGGATGATGACGATATTCGGCCGTTTGAGTGCCTCCGCGGCGGCAGCGATGGACGCTGCGGCAAACACCATGCTGAGCATTATGATGCCCAGCGTACTCGGCAACAGGCAGAAAGCCCTTCCGTGCTGTTTCATATCTCTTGCTCCTTTCTTCATGTGGCACCTATCTCGATATTTCATTAAGAAGCCTTTCGGCATCTTTGTACTGCGGATACTGCGTGAGGAGCGCTTGCAAGGTCTTGACCGCCGCTTCCCTGTCGCCCTGCTGGTTCAGATAAAACGCCAGGGTATAGGCATACTTTGGCTCCTGAGGGCTGAGGTCCGACGCCTTCCCGCACCAACTCACCGCTTCACCGATGCGATCGGTTGCGGTGATGATGCAGAGATTGTAGGCGGCCTGCGCCATCCTGGGATCGGCCGCGAAGGCTTTTTTAAGAGACGTCTCTGCCGCCTTCAGTTCGTTCTTCCCCGCCTGCAGCAGTCCCATGTTGAAATTCGCTGCCGCGTTGTCAGGTGCCTGCTGGAGCGCCTGCTGCAGGGCCTGCTCCGCCTGGTCGTTCTCGCCTGACCGGGCATGGGCAATGGACAAGTTCACCATCGGCATGACGGCTGCGGGTCGAGCTGCAGTGCCGTCTGGTAGGAGGCCGCCGCCGCTTTCGCATCGTTTTGGCCGAGGTAATAGTTGCCGAGGTTGTAATGGGAGGTCCACTGGTCGGGCCGGGTTGTGATCGAGGCCAGATATTCGTCGTTGGCCATCCGTATCTGCGCCTGATAGGCAGGAGGGGCGGCCAGTTGAGGGAAAGCCGCGAGCCCCGCCGCGGCACGCACCCGCACCAGCCGGGAGTCGTCTGCCGTGGCCTCGATCAGCACCTGCAGGCTCTCCACGGACGGAACCAGCCCCAGCGCCTGGACCGCGGCACCGCGCACCAGGGGTGACGGATCCTTGGCCGCGCCAAGCAAAGCCTCCTGGAGTCTCTGGTCCTGCGCCGGCGGAATCAGCCTGATCAGCGAGGCGGCAAAGACCGCGTCGTGCCCGGGGTCACCGATGTAGGCGATCATCTCGGGCAGTCTGGTCCAGTCCCGTTTGCGGGCCGCGTCGATCAGCGCCGCGCGTTCGAGCACCGGCGCCTGGTAGTCCCGGCTGCGCCACTGCCGGACGATTTGGTCGGCCCACCCCGCATCCTGGTCCCGGTGGCAGAGATTGCAGGCATTGGGCGACTGGTAGGCGATGGTCGCCGCCGGTGTCGGCGGCAGCATCGAGTGGTCGCTACGGTTCATCCGCGCGAAAGACGACATCGGCATGTGACAGGAGACGCACTTGCTCCCCTCGCTCTCTGCCGGATGGTGCGTATGCGCGGTCGGGTTTTGCACCTTCTGCTCGTGGCAGGGGACGCAGGCATTATTGAACTTTTCCTGTTTGAAGCGGTAGCGGCCACTCGAGGTATGGCAGTGCATGCAGTCGAGCTGCCCCGACTTGGCGCAAGGGCTCATGGTCCACGAGGTCAGCGTGTAGTTCTCGCCCAGGTCACGGCCATCCGGATAAAAGTCGGGATCCTCCAGGGTCGCCAGATCGTAATGGTCGAAAAACGGTTCCCCGGGTCGGTAGGCGGCGGTCAGCGGGCCGGCCTTGGCGTGGCAGCCGGAGCAGAGATCGTTGCGCTGGACCGTTGTCATCGTCTTGGTGCTGATGATGCGCAGCTCCGGCAGCGGCTGCCCCTTGGGCGTCGCCCTGGCGATCATGTTGTGCTCGGCTGATGGACCGTGGCAGGTTTCACAGTTGATGCCGGGCTCGGTCCAGGTGGTGTTGTAGGTGTCGGTGCCGGTGTCGTAGTTGGTGTCGAGCTGGCTGACGTGACAGCTGTAACAGGCGGTATTGAAGGTATAGGTGGAGTGCCGCCAGTCGACTGCCTCGCCGTGTTCTCCGCCTGGGAAATGCCTGATGCCGCTGGCAGCGGTGTCGAACCACTCCTTCATGTTGACATCATACGCAACGGGGAGGGTCTGCAGCCTGCCCTTATCGAGAGGTGTGAGGAAATAGAAGACGTTCTTTCCGCCGAGAACATGCTTGATCTTTAACTTCTTCGTCTCCATCCGATCCGTTTCGATTACGACACCTTCATCAATATCGGCGCGATACTTCGCTTCCCCTATCGCGATGTCGCCCTGATGCGGCGTGAGTTTTTCCATCGCGAAGCTCGCCGAATAGGGCTGCATGGCCAGACCGTGCATTGACGAGGACCAAAGCTGATAGAACCTCTCATGGCACTCGCGACAGCTTGCGGAACCGGCGTAAGAGGATCCTTTGCCCGCATCAACGGCCATTGGAAATGCGATGAATACGCATATAGTGAGCAAACTTGCAGCTATTTTCATATCAGAGACTCAGCGCTGACTCCGCAAGGGCACCGATGACAATAGCGATCTGTTTTTACGTGCATGCTTTACCTTCCGTTCAGGGACCAGCCATGAGGGGAGGAATGCCCTTTTTTCAGGCCGTTTCTCCTCCCATGGCTTATGCGGCCCTGAATGTTTCTGTTACTTCACCATTTCGATCTCATTGAGCTTCCAAGTCTTGCCGAACCACGGTTCGAGCGGGCCGTAGAGGCGGAAAAGCATGTTCCAGCCCTTGCCGGGGATGGTCTGAATCCAGTTGTGTTCCATGCCGGATGGGGCCTTTGGCCCGAAGTAAACGTCCACTGAACCATCCTGGTTGACGACCAGGCCTTTGTCCAAACTGCTGACTTGGGGAAAGTCCTGATCGGTCTGGAGCATGGAACGGGTCTGGTTGTCATAGACAATCGCTGACCAGAAATCCTTTACTGGAGCGTTGGGTGACACATGCAACCGATAGGTCTTGCCGCCGTCCAATGGATTGCCCTGGGAATCCACGATTCCGACGGCATACTGGGAGCCTTGGCCCACCATCTTGGCTTCCATGGCCGGTGTCACGCCTGTGGCATAGAAGTAGAAGAAGGCGGCGGCATCCAGATAGGCCACGCCCGGTTGCTTCTGGAATTGGTAGCCGCCCAGCCACTGGCGCCAGGTGCTGTTCGGATAGTAGAAAGCCTCAGGTATGCGGCTCCGGTAGGTGAGAGTGCGCGCGGTAGCGTCGCCCACCGCCGCCGCCTCGGTCAGTATTTTTTTCATGCGATCATCAGGCGCGAATGGCTTGCCCTTCTCGATGCCGATCGAGGCAAAGAAACCGAGAGTGACCGGATCAAGCGACTCGACGGGTTCATTCTGAACGACGTCGTCGAGAAGTTCCCAGAACCGGTAGTCAGCTGCTGCCACCGTGGAGAAATCCCGGTTGGACACATTGACGAAGGTGTTGGACGGCGGATTGGTCGACCGCGACAAGGGGTAAATGCGCGTGTTCTTGTGCAGCCTCTCGATGGCGGGTTTGATGTCCCCTTGCACCGGCATGTTGCGCCAGACGAGGATGGACTCAAACGTGGGAACTCGCACGACCATGTACTCTTCGGGTGCTTTGCCTTCGTAGCCGGGAGGCAGCAGCAGGTACTTGCCGCCCTTGCCCTTGTCCGGACCGACGATGCCGATGTCGGTGACATATCTGAACCAGAAATCATCAATCATGCCCAGCGTCATGGGCGGCACTTCGACCACCAGCGGACCGTCATGCAGATCGATCCAGATCCATGTGTAGGGGGTGGTGGCGTTCGGAGTGAGAAAGAGCGAACGGGCATTCAGGTTGGCTTCAAATGTCGGAATGGTGACATTCGCGGGGCCGACGCTCAGCAATCCCTCACGCAGCCCAGCCATGTTCACCGCCGGCAATGCGAGTAAGTAGGCCTGCACCGCGCGCTGGAAGTCAAGGTTGTCGTAGAGCTTCTCGACGGTCGCATCGTCCGGGAAGCCGTCGAAAAATTTCAGCGTGCCAAGGCGTGTTTCGACCTGGTCCGGGATCGCGATACCGGGCGGGATGGCGGTGGTCATTTTGAACGTCGGCGATGACGCCCAGGCCGGCAGCGCAAGAGCGCCGATCAGCATGGTTGTCAGGATTATGTCGCGGGCAATTTCCTTCATTGTCTCATTCCCTTCGATTTTTTCATGGGCCGCCCGCGGAGGCGGCCCATGCATCATGTGACCTTGATTACTTGACATCAACGGTCACCCTGTCGATCCTGCCGGTGAACCTGGATTTGGCTTCAGCACCGATGGCTTCGACCACCGGGGTGGCCAGGTCGATGCCCACATCAGCGGTCTCGTCGGCGGAGAAGATCATCGGCTGGGTGCGCTCGATGCGCCCCTCGCCGACCTGCTGGTCGTTGACGAACAGGGTCGCCTTACCACCCTTGCCAAACCCTTCGCCGTCATAGGCGAACTCGAAGCGGATCGTCGCCTTGCCCGGCTTGAGCTGCTCCTTGCCGGCAATGGTGGTCCTCTCCAGGCCGAGGAAGTTGTAGTCGTAGGCCGGCACGCCGTCCTTGACATAGAGCGACCAGCCGCCGAAACGGCCGCCCTGGACGATGATGGTGCCGTTGGCCGCCGTCCCTTCAGGGATTTCGACTTCGGCGGTGATGGTCTTGGACTTGTTCTTGATGTTGAGGAACACGTTCTCGGACATGCCGGTCATCCCCTGCGCCAGGGTGATGGAGGTGCGGCCGGCCATCAGGTCGGGGCGGCCGACCAGTTCGGAGTTGACCCGCTCGAAGACGCGATCGTCAATGGGCAGTGCATAATTGCGCTCGGCTTCCTGCAGGAACAGGGCCTGCAGCTCGGCAAGTTTCTGCGGGTTCTGCTGCGCCAGGTCGTTGACCAGGCTGAAGTCGGTGCGGGTGTCGTACAGCTCCCAGATGTCCTCGGTGAGCCCGCGGCGGGGCTTGGGCTCCCACGGCGCCCGGTGGATGGTGCGGGCGAACCAGCCATCCTGGTAGATGGCCCGGTTGCCGAACATCTCGAAGTACTGGGTGGTGTGCCGCTCCTTGGCCCTGGCGTCGTCGAAGCTGTAGACCATGCTCACGCCGTCCATCGGCCGCTGCGCAACGCCGTTGACTTCCTTGGGCTCCGGCAGGCCGGCGGCCTCGAGGATGGTCGGCGCCACATCGATGACATGGCTGAACTGGCTGCGCAGCTCGCCCTTGCTCTTGATCCCTTTGGGCCAGTGGACGGCCATGCCGACCTTGGTGCCGCCGTGGTCGGACGCCACCTGCTTGGTCCAGGTGAAGGGGGTGTCGAGTGCCACCGCCCAGCCCGCGGCCATATGCGGGTAGGTTTCGGGGCCGCCCCACTGATCGAGGTGCTTGAGCATGTCCTCGACCTTTTCCTGCACGCCGTTGAAATAGGTCATCTCACTGAACATGCCGCTGCGCCCGCCTTCGGCGCTGGTGCCGTTGTCGCCGTAGACCAGCAGCACCAGGGTGTTGTCCATCTGACCGGTCTCGGCCACGGCCTGAAGCAGGCGCCCGATCTCATAATCGGTCATTTCCAGGAAGCCGGCGAACACCTCGAACTGGCGGATGAAGAGCCGCTGTTCATCGGCGGAAAGCGTATCCCAGTCGGGGATCGCTGCCGGTTTCGGGGCCAGTTTGGTCCCGGCCGGGACGATGCCGGCCATGATCTGTCGCGCCAGGATCTCTTCGCGCAGCTTGTCCCAGCCCTGGTCGAATTTGCCCTTCTGCTTGGCTATCCACTCCTTGGGCACGTGGTGCGGCGCATGCACCGCGCCGGGGGCGTAGTAGATGAAGAACGGCTTGTCCGGCGTCAGCGCCTTCTGGGACCTGACCCAGGCCACCGACTGGTCGGTCATGTCGGTGAGGAAATGATAGTTCGGGTCCTGCGGCAGTTCCACCTGGTGCGTCCCGTCGTAGATAAACGGCGCCCACTGGTTGGTTTCGCCGCCCAGGAAGCCGTAGAACTTGTCGAAGCCCTGATGGATCGGCCAGCGGTCAAACGGCCCCGCCATGCTCGCCTCCCAGGCCGCCGTTTCATGCCATTTGCCGAAGGCGGCGGTGGCATAGCCGTTGAGACGCAGCATCTCGGCCACCGGGGCGACGCTCTGGGGAATCTGCCCGGTGTTCCCGGGAAACTGCGTGCCCGTCTCGATGATGCCGCCCATGTTGTTGACGTGGTGGTTGCGCCCGCTTTTGAGCGCCGACCGCGTGGGCGAGGAGACGGCGGTGGTGTGGAAGTTGTTGTAGATCAGCCCCTGGCCGGCCAGGCGATCAAAGGTGGGGGTCGCGATCGGCCCGCCGTAGGCGCCGGTTCCGGCAAAGCCGAGATCGTCGATGAGGATGACGATAACATTCGGCGCACCTTCCGGCGCCTTGACTTCGAATCGCTCCGGAGGCGCGGCATTCCGGACATCGAGGACGTTGCTGGTGTGCGGCTGCGGTTCTTTAATCGGCAGAATGGTGCGGTCCGGCCCTGCCTGGGCGCCGGCGGTCGCGGCGCAGGCTGCGCCCAGCGCCAGGCACAAGGCCCCGGAGGCCTTTGTGGTAGAAAATTTATTACGCATATCAGTTTCTCCGTCAGTCATGATTTTTTATCCGCTACGGGTGGAGCTCAGAATCCCGGCGGTGGTCCGCTGACCATGTAGACGACGGTGCTTCCCTGGTACCCCCGGCTGTACCAGGTGGTGTCGCACCGGTAGTAGGTGGCACCGTTGACCACCACCGCCGTGCCGGCGCAGGGGAGCGTCGTTACGGTCGTCACATAGGTCGTTGATGTCGATGCGGCAACACCGGCGGCCACCCCCACGGCAGCGCCGACCACAAAGGCCGCGGCGACGTCATCGTCGTCATGATAATAGTGGTTGTCCCACCCGCCGTGGTACTCGTCCTCGGCAAAATCCTGCCAGTCTTCGCGGTTCTGGTTCTGGTGCTGTTGCCAGTCCTCGCGGGACTCTTCGGCGTAATTCTGGCGGTTGTCCTGCTGCTCGCCGGCGGCGGTCTGGCGCTCACCCTGGCGTTGCGAGGCACTTTCCTCGCGACTGCCCTGCTGCTCGCCGGCGGCAGTCTGGCGCTCACCCTGGCGTTGCGAGGCATTCTCCTCGCGACTGCTTTGCTGATTGCCGGCGGCAGTCTGACGCTCACCCTGGCGTTGCGAAGCACTCTCCTGCCGACTGCCTTGCTGGGTTGCCTGTTGGGCCGTGCCGGTCTGGCGGGTTGTTGCCTGGGGTTGCCGCTGTGTGGCGCGGGACTGCGCGGACGAAGCCTGGGCCGGGCGCTGGCTCGCACTTGCCTGACGGGTCGAAGACTGGGCCGGACGCTGGGATGTGGAGCGGGACGAGAAGCCGCCGCCTGCGGCGGCGCTGCTGCGCGAGAAACCGCCGCCACCGCCGCCACGTCCGCCACCGCGGGCTTCAGCCATGCCGGCGAGGGTGGTTTCGAACAAGAACATTATTCCGACAATAAGAACAAAAAAGGGGGATTTGGTCATCATTGCCGGCCTCCTTGCTGGGCGGGAAGAGAATCCTTCCGGTGAACGCGGGCGATGAACGGGATCTGCTCCGCATCAGCCGGCGGGGTAAAAGTGAAACTGTCGGCAGGAATAGCGGGCGACAGGCTCCAATCAAGGAAGTCGGCCCGGAACTGGGGCCGGCCCGGCGCGTTCCTGTACGTGAGAATCACCCGGCGCGGCAGCGGCTGCTCACCCTGGGCAATCCAGATCTGCATATCAACATCGGCGGAGCGGACCGCCAGATGGTCGGTGGGGACGTCGAAAAGAAAATTTTTCTCCACGTAACTGATCGTCGTGACCTGCTGCTCCAGATCCTGCGGCAAGTCGCTGCGGAACATGCGTGCCAGGGGCAGGGTCATCTGCAGGTCTTTGACCAGATAGACGACGGCCTCGTCCAGCGTGCCCGGCTTTTCCGCACGGGCGTAGAGGTTGTCATCGGCCTTGAACACGGTGATGCCTTTGCCGTCAAAGATCACCAGGCCCTGGTCACCGTCGCTGCGCTCGACCTCGATGCGCACCCGGTCGGGCCGCTGGAGCAGAATCCTGCGCCGCTCGCCGAATTCGATCACCTGACCGTCCTCCTGGACGGCATCGTAGCCGCTGCGCATGGTCACGCTGAAGGCCGGCGCCTTGGCCAGAAAGTTGGCCATCTTCAGCAGAAGTTCCTTGGCCGGCGCCTCGTCAGCGGCCAGTGCCGGCACAGTGGCAAGGGCCAGTATGACCGCCGGCAGTATGCATGCGCATGTATACTGCAAAAACCGTTTGGGGGCGAGCCGTGCATTGTGTTTCATGGTCTTTCTCCTTACCGCCTGGTTGTTCAAAAAACGCCGGTTGGGGGTTCAATGCTCCATATACGTTCAGAATTCTTGGTATCGTGACGCAATTTCAATAAGTTATGCAACCATCAGGGAATTCTGCCCTGTTCCCGGTTGGAGTGCCTAAAATACTTGAAGTACTTAAAAGTAAAGGAGTTGTCTGGTCAGATAAGTACCGTAACTTCACGTGTTTTAGGCGCTCTTTTCAAATCGCAATCCTAATATACAAGGAAAATCTGCCGAGATCAGGTTGTCTGAAGTTGGTGCGAGCACGGCTTTCCCGGCCGACGCGTTGAAGCATCGGTTAGTTCCGGACTATGGGTATACTTGCCGTCCCCTCGTACTTCATCAAGCCGTTCGCGGAAGCGTTTTGCACAGAAGATCACTTCCGTTTTCGAGTCATCTTCGTCTGCCGGGACCTTGTGAGGCCTCGACGGAAGAGTTTTCGGAGGACAGGCCTTCCGGTATTGAGCGCTTAATTTCGTTCCAGAATCCTTTTTTTGGCTTTTTCAAATTCTTCTTCACTGACCAACCCCTTTTCCTTGGCCTGTTGCAGATCGGTCAACTCCTGGCCCATGGTGGTACTGGTCGTCCTTACCTCGGCGCCGCCGCCACCGCAGCCGGCGGCAAGGGTGCAGAAGGTGAACAGCAGGATGATGGTGAGTGCTTTAACTTTTTTCATGTAATTCTCCTTACGACGGCAATCTCATTGAAACAGGCAAGAATTCTCTGTTTTTTGTCACGGTTATTTTTTATAGCCGACATCCTTGAGTGCGTTGTTGCAGCGGGTGCTGATTTTGTTTTCCTTGTTGTTGAGGCAGTCGAGCAGGCGACCTTCACCCGGCTTGATCTCGCTGCAGTGCGCCTTGAGGTCGTCGCGACATTCGCCGATGGCGTAAGAGAGGTTGGCCAGCGTCCGATCCAGTTGTCCGATCGAGTCGTAGAGCGCGTATTCGCAACGCAGGGACACCTTGTCCTGGAAAGCGTAGAGACAGGCCAGAATGCGTCCCTCTCCCGGGGTGACATCCTTACAGAAGGTGGTCAGCTCCTGCCGGCACCCTTCGGTAAAGGTTTCGAGGGCGTCCCGGGCGCCTTGCGTCAGGGGATCGTCGGCCGCATGGGCTGGGAGGGCTGCGGCGGCGATCAGCAGAAAAACCATAACTATTCGTTTTTTCATTTTATTCTCTCCATTCGTTGTGATGGCTGGATATGCACTGTCATACGACGATTTTTTTATGATGAAGCCCGGGATGAATCAATGCCTGCCTGTGCCGGCCCTTGCCCGTTCAACCAGTTCCAGGCCGCCGATGACATTCATCTCGTAAAACAGAACCACCGGCGGCAATTGCGAAGACTCGATCGCCTCCAGTACTCGACTGTATGAAGCCGAGCCCAGGCGACGATCGAGCGCCTCACGGCTGCGCCATTGTTCCGTGTAGCAGATCACCCTTCTTTCATTATCCGTCCCAACCGTGATCGTACAATCAAGGCAATCTACATTCGCGGTAGACGGCCCCTTCAGGGATTCGAGCACGTCGATGATGACGTGCTCCATTTCCGCGGAGGGGTAGATTTTGATTATGGAAAGGTACATGGAGGGGATACTGTCAAGAAGTGTGCCAAGCCGGGCAGGGGCCTGTGGTCAAAATAACTCGCTGAAAACGATGGAGTTTTTATTATTGATACGGGGAAGGTTGGGATGGGGCGCCCATGGAAAAGGGCGGAATATCGTCTTTAGAGACGACATGCCGCCCCGGTCGGATCAGGAATGGACTTTGTGGAGGTCGAGCTTGAGCATCCGCGAATACAGGGTCGATGGTTTCAGGCCGAGGCGTTCCGCCGCGCCATTCGGGCCCTTGATCCGCCCATTGGTCGCATCGAGAATCATCCGGATGTGCCGGCGCTCCACTTCCTCCAGGGTCACCGCCTCCATAAACGGAGGCTTTTCTGCACAGGGCGGATGCAATTCGAGAGTCTCCCCCTTGCTGGCGATCATGGCATGCTCGATGACGTTGCGCAGTTCACGGATGTTTCCCGGCCAGGGGCGGCTTTTGAGTATCTCCATGTCGCGGTTGGAGATGCGGCGAATCTTCTTCCCCATCCGTTCACCGAACTCATTGATAAACTCCCAGACAAGCAGCGGAATGTCGTCGAGGCGATCGCGCAACGGCGGCATTTGAATGGGGAAGATGTTGAGTCGATAGTAAAGATCTCGACGAAAGCGCCCCTGCTCCACTTCTTCGCCAAGATCACGGTTGGTGGCGGCAATGATGCGCACATCAACCTTGATGGTACGCGGACTGCCGAGACGCTCGAACTCCCCTTCCTGTAAGACCCGAAGCAACTTGGCTTGGGTTTCCAGGGGCATTTCGGCAATCTCGTCGAGAAACAGGGTGGAGCCGTTTGCCAGATCAAAACGTCCCACCTGCCGGCTGAGCGCGCCGGTGAAGGCCCCCTTTTCGCGCCCGAACAGTTCACTTTCCACCAGGGCCGCGGGCAAGGCCGCGCAGTTCACCTTGATCATCATCTGCCGCCCCCGCTCGCTGAGCCGGTGAATGGTCTGAGCGATCAACTCCTTGCCGGTCCCGGTTTCTCCCAGGATCAACACCGTACTGCCGGTGCGGGACACCTGCTCAATCTTTACCGCAACCGATTGCATGCCGGAACTGCTGCATGAAAAGTTCGGAAGTGTGTCGACCTTGGCCGCCTCGTTGCGCAGGCAGGCGTTCTCCTCCTCAAGCTCCTCACGGAGACGCTTGATTTCCAGGATATGGTCCTGCAGTTGCATCTCCATCTGTTTGCGCCCGGTCACATCGAGGGTCACCCCCATGAGTCGCGGGCGCCTGCCGGTTTTTT